>OBUY01000135.1_pt1 | contig 38019 bp, 27 predicted proteins | sample 1475781 | NCBI WGS metagenome assembly OBUY01 (sample SAMEA2579912, study PRJEB22360) | human gut metagenome | biome: human gut; feature: human-associated habitat; material: faeces | place: Denmark | collected 2008/2010 | reverse complement strand
GGAATTTTGGTTACCACCCATGTCATGGATGAAGCAGAGCTGACAGATAAGGTTGGCCTCTTGTTAGGTGGAAACATCATTGCCTTTGATACACCAAAAAATCTCAAGGAAAGTTATGGTGTTTCAAGTATTGAAGAAGTCTTTTTGAAAGCGGAAGGAGAATAAGATGAGAACCCTTGCCATTGCAAAAAAAGTTATCAAAGAATTGCTTCGTGACAAACGAACCCTTGCCATGATGTTTGTGGCTCCGGTCTTTATCATGTGGTTGATGAACCTCATGTTTTCGGCTAGTACAACCGTGAACATCAAGCTAGCAACGCAGGATCTACCAACTAGTTTGGTAAAGAAAATGGATGATCTGGACCATGTCAATGTGAAAACATACAAAGACATGGAGCAAGCCAAAGAAGACTTGGCTGATGAGAAAGTCGACGCCGTCATTTCTTATAAAGACGGGGAGTATCAGGTAGATTATGCCAATACAGATGCTTCGAAAACTGCTATGACCCGTCAAGTATTGCGGACCAGTATCGCCAGTGAAGGCACCAATCAACTATTAACTCGTGTTAAACAGGCCCTTCCTCAATTGAAACTCGATGCAAAATCACCAGAAATTAAGGAATCTTATGAGTATGGGAATGAAGATACAGGTTTCTTTGCCAAAATGATTCCAGTCTTGATTGGATTTGTCGTCTTCTTCTTTGTCTTCTTGATTTCAGGGATGGCGCTGTTGAAAGAACGCACCAGCGGGACCCTAGATCGCTTATTAGCCACTCCGGTCAAACGTTCTGAAATCGTCTATGGTTACATGATGTCTTATGGAATCATAGCTATTCTTCAAACAGCAGTTGTTGTTTTAGCAGCTATTTGGTTGTTGAATATTGAAGTTGTCGGAAGTTTATTAAATGTTATAATAGTTAATGTGGTATTGGCTCTTGTAGCACTCGCCTTCGGAATTCTCTTGTCCACCTTGGCCAAATCAGAATTTCAAATGATACAATTTATTCCTCTTGTGATTATGCCGCAGCTCTTTTTCTCAGGAATCATTCCTCTTGGTTCAATGGGAGAGTGGGCAAAAACAATTGGGAAATTCTTGCCTTTGACCTACTCAGGTGATGCCATGAGTCAGATTATTCTTTACGGACGTAACCTTGGGGATATTTTGCCAAATATCGGTGTTTTACTGCTTTTCCTTGTCGCTTTGACAATGCTGAATATTTTCGGATTGCGTCGGTATCGTAAGGTATAAAAATAAAAAGGATGTGAGGATGGACATGAACGAGAGTATTTTTGAGTCGTTTGAAGCTTATCTAGAGGGAGCAGACTATCCCAAAGGAAAGAAGAAAATTATGCAGGCAGCCGTCGATTTGATCTCGACCAAGGGTTATAATGGGACTTCAACTCTTCAAATTGCGGAGCATGCCGGGCTTAGCCAAGCCACACTCTTCAAGTATTTCCAGACCAAAGATGAGTTGCTGACGGCTATTTTACATCCGATCCTTCCTAGTCTTCTGGGAAATTTTCTGGATCAACTCTTAAATTTTCAAACAACAGAGGAAAAAATTCACTATTTCGTTTATGACCGAATGAACTACCTCAAAACCAATCAAGCTCTCTTAAAAATCGTGTTACAGGAGATATTTTCGAATGAAAAGATCAAGCAGGAGCAAGAACATATTTGGAGTTTCATTCAGGGTAGAATTGGTGACCTCCTTCAAGAACTGAAAGCGGACCCTCGCATCAATCCTGATCTGACTATTTCCCAATTCCTGCGTATTCTGATTGGCCCGCTGCTTGCCTATTTTGGTCAGCTCTATAATCTTGGAACTAATGGGCAAGTGACCGATGAAGATCTTTCCTTGGTCGAAAAGCAAATCTTAGGTGGCTTGTGGAAATAGGGGGATCTGATAGAAACAAACCAAAAAACCATATTCCATTTCAATGGGAATATGGTTTTTTACAACTTTTATTTCAAATTCGACATCACTTGTTTCTTGGTGAAGGTGCGCTCTTGTTTATTAGCTAAGGCCTTAATGCGCGCATCAAGGAGAATAGCGCGACCTTCGGCACTTCGGGTATAGACGAGGTCATACTTACCCAGGCTCTTTCGGATTTGCGCCACAAAGGCTTGGGCATCTTCTTTTCGTTTGTCAAAGAGGCTTGGTACAGCGAAATATTCTGTCTGATCAGATACCTTTTCTTGTGCTTTTAGGATGTAACGTTGATTTTCAATGGGTGCAAAAAATTCGATCATGGTTTGCGAAAAGAGTTCTTTCTCCCGCATGGTTCCGCCCTTCAAATAAATCAACGTGTGGATGGCATCCTTTCTGTCTCGTACAACTTGGATGCGGCTCTCCTGGGTTTGAATCTGTCCAGAAGCTAATAAGGCTTGACGGACAGCCTCTCCAAATACTTCCATACGTTTGTAAGGGCTTTTATAGAGATAGTAGCGCAGCCAAGCAAGGAGTGCGAGGACAGCTAAGAAGAAGAGAAAAATCAGAGAAGCTGTATTCCTTCCTCCTCTATATGAATAGTAAATGAGATCGGCGAAAGCATCGGTCAAAGTGCAGGCCGTTAGCCATCGAGCCAGCTTTCTAGCATCAAAAAATAGGGCGAGAGGCAGGAAGTGTTTATCCACTTGGACCTCGTTTGCAATCTCCATATTCTCCAGAATCGGAAGGGCTTTTTGCCAGCCATCCCGGAGTTCTTGACGATGGGTGGAGCGCTCTAAGGTTTCTTCATTGAGTTTTTGCAAGTGTTTTTTGGTATAGCGGATATTGTCAAAGGCTAGACGTTCGATGCCGGATTCGATGAAGGGTTCCTTGTAATGGAGACCTAAAAATTGCTTCATTCGTCTTTCTAAGAGCTCCAGATCAGGACTATATTCTTTCAGCTGATCAGTGATGGCCTCGATCTCTTCCTTTTCAAGATCGGACTTTTCATACCATTTCTTTAGGGAAAGATTGATGGAGACCAGGTGCCAGATGTTACTGGTCTTGTCTGGATCCTCAGGCCACACTCGGATGGCACGACCTCGCATTTGGTTGCTGAGCATAAAGCTGCCGACAAAGCTCGCTAGGATCAGGGAATTGACGCAGGGAGCATCCCAGCCTTCTCCTAGAAGAGACTTGGTTCCAATAACAACCTGGATGAGGCCCTCTTGAAAGAGCTGGGTCACAGCTGTCACCAAATCATGTTGAGAACCGACCAAACGAACCTTGAGAAAGTCATCAGGAGATAATTGGCCAACACTTTGATAAGTCAGTCTATTCCCTCCTAGCAGCTCCTCTAGTCTTGGCTTAGCGATCGTAGGGATGATGACGATGCTACCGGTCAATACAGCGATGGCAGGAGGAGTTGCTTGCTCTATGCTTTCCCTGCGAATGGATTCGAAATAAGAGAGCACTCCCAATTGAGTAAATTGGGCGTCTTTATCTCCGAGATGAACTTCGAAATCTTGACGAATATAGTCTGTTAGGACCAGTTGGCGCAGTCGGCTTCCAAGAGCCTGGTATTCGGCCTTGAAAATCTCTCGAACCGCATTGAGTTTTCCGAGGGATTGGTTGAGTAGAAGGTCTTGTTTTTTGTTGCGGACTAGTTTAACTTGTTTTCGATCGATCAAGCTGGCTGCTTTTAATTCATGAAGCAGTTGCTTCTCGTATTCCTCAGGTAGATTGTACCAGTGAGGCACCTGAAAGAGCAGACCTTGCAGGAGAATTTCAAGCCAGTCCAGGGTGAAAGCAGGTAGTTTCTTGGCTCCTAAAAGGTCCTGGAAACGTTTGGGAAAGTCAATTCCCTTGCTTCGAAGAAAGATCAGGGTAGCAGAGAGATACTTAGGCTCATTGAGCAATTCATCATTGCTGATCTGACCAGATAAGGCCTGGCAGGTTTGAAGGTGTTGGCAAAAGAGGGGATCGGAAGTCAGTTGCTGCAAGAGAGCATTCTTTTGTTGGCTAAAAGCATCCAATTGCTCTTGCTCTTCCTTGGTTGGAAAGGCAAAGTAGACATAGTCTTGGTGAGGACAAAGGGTGTCTTCCTTGACCAATTCGGGAACCGTAATTTCCTCATCGATCTCACCACACATGCGGATATAGCGATCCCAAAGGGCAGGATCCCCTTCATAGGGCGGGGTGGCGGTAAGGGAGATCATCTTTAAGTCTGGGAAGGCCTGACGAAAGGCTTCCAAACTCTTCCACCATTCATTGCGCAGGTGATGACACTCATCTAAACAAAGGGTCCCGAGTGAGATGGCTTTGAAGGTAGTAAAGATATCAAAGCCTTTAAAATCAAATGTTTCAATCTCTGCTTGGTCATCGGTATCTTTAGCTTGTGATTGACCGACGACTTGGTTCATAGCGCTGTGGAGGGCCTGATAGGTAGCCACTGTAATCAGCTTAGGATGTTTTAAGTCTTGCGAAATCAAGTGCTCCGCTTCGCCTTCATCTTTCAAGAATGCTTGGACAATCCGGTCGACCCATTGCTGGCGAATCGTGACTGTAGGTGCCAGGATAAGGGTTGGTTGCCCAAAGCGTCTGATAAATTCGATTCCCAGGGTTGTTTTTCCCGATCCAGGAGCTGCTACCAAATGCAGGTGGCCATCCGCCATAAAAGAGTCACTCTTATCGAGAACGCGTTTTTGATAGTGTCTCCATTGGCCTGTAAAGGCTAGTTCTTGTAACATTGGTTTCCTCCCTTGTACTGTCCCCATTATATCATAGCGGAGGACAAGAATCTTTTGGTAGAAGCTGAAGATTTCTACTTTCAAATGGAAATGGCAAACAGGAATCATTCGTACAGAGCTAAAAAGGCCTAATCATTTGATTAGGCTTTTTCATGTTAGTCTTTTTTTGTTTTACGAGAGAGTCCAAAGGCAGCACCCATGCTAAGAAGACCAAGACCTAGAGTCGTCAAAGCAATGGAGTTTTTGCTTCCTGTATTTGGAAGACTTGCTTCTTTTTGAGGAAGAGCTGCAGGTGCGATATAGACTGCTGTTTTGGCAGGCTCGTTTTTAGCTGGTGTGAATACTGTCGGTTTCGCAGGAGTTACAACAGCTGGTTTTTGAGGAGTAGGAGTCGGTGTTGCAGGCGTTTGGATGCTAGGAGTTTGTGGTTTTGCTTTTGCCACACGGTGGGTTTTTGAAATCAACTCATACTTGTCTGTTTGTACCTTAAAGACACGACCTTTTTGGACGGTTTCAACGACTTTATTGGCAAATTGAACGTTCAACAAGTCAGCAAAGTTTTTGTCAATATCTAGGTAGAGACCATTTGTCCCATTGACCAATGGAGCAAAGTCTTTTTTAATATATGTATATGTTTTACCAACTACGGTCAAAGAGATACCGGCATCTTGAAGGGCCTTCAGTGTTGCTTCTTTGGTTGGTGTATCTTTTGTAAGATCAATGTCTTCGTCTGTGATCAAGAAAGCAAAGCGATGATTGTTTGCTCCAGTCCCCCAGTTATAATCCGCTGAAGTAGCGATATGGTGCAATGGAACAGTAGCATTTTCATAACCACCGTAGGTTTTGATTGCTTTTAAAGCAGAAATAAAGCTTTCTGGATCTGTTGTGAATTTTGATCCATTAAAATCATGGTAGTTGGTATGCTTTGAGTCTTCATAATCAACCAATCCCAAGCGTGCTTGGATATTTTTTGCAGATAAATTACGGACGAATGTCTCAACATTTTTCATCGTATCATTGATGTGGGAATCCATTGAGAATGATTTATCAATGACAAAGACGATGTCGGATGTTCCTTGGACTTCTTTTTTATTGACCACATCTGCTTCTTTTGTCACTTCGACTACAGTTGTTTTGTTGACTGTTTCTGTAGTTGTCTCAGTGTAGTCAGCTGTTTCTTTAGTTGATGTAGCTGTCTTGGTAGATGACACTGGTTTTGAAGTGCCAACAGGTGTGTCTTGATCGGCTAAGCTAGTCGTTTTGATAGTTGCTGTTGAAGTAGTGGTGGTGTCTGCGCCGTCTGTTTTAGCAGATGGGCCAGTTTTCTTGACGTCCACAGCAATGACATCTCCAGCTTTTGCTTTATCAGCGGGAACAACTGGTGTATTGGCTTTGGCGGTGATTTCTTCTGTTGCAGCGGTGATAGGTGATTTTGCTGCTGTAGTAGCTGCAGGAGCAGCTTGGGTTGTGCTAGGTGCAACGTCATCAGCAGAAGCAATAGTAGTCCCTGTGAAGACCGTTCCTAAAACAACGGAAGCTAAAGTTAAAGTTTGTTTACGTGAAATAGTATATTTTTTCAAAATACGTCCCCTTTTTAATAAACTTTTTTCTATCATACAGGTTTTTGAAAAACTTGTCAACGGTATAATAATCAAGGGTTTTGTTGGTTTTTATATCCCTAATTATTGATAAAAAACCAAGCGGGAGAAATATGCATAAAATAGATTTAATATACAAAATGTATAAAAAGAAATAGGATTCCTACAAATTTGCAGGAATCCTTATTTTATCGGCATTTCTACTATATTTTTTATCCGTAAAAAATACTAGCTAGTCACTTTATTTATGTTTCTAAATCAACACATAGGTTTCAACCGCTTGTCCAGCCCCGTTTTCATTGTTGGTTTTTGTTACGACAGTCGCTCCGTCTTTTACTTCTTGTGGAGCATTGCCCATAGCGACCCCGATGCCTGCTTTTTTGAGCATAGGGAGGTCGTTGAAGTTGTCTCCCATGGTGAGGACTTCTTCTAAGCTCAAGTGGTAGTAGTTAGCGAGCTCAACCAGAGCATCTTCTTTGGAAACGTTCTTAGCTGTGACTTCTAGGTAGTTGGCTTTGGAGAGATAAAAGGCGGTAGAAGGGAAGTCGTCGGCAGAAATAGTGCGATAGAGAGCTTGGATCTCTTCTGGCTCTCCAATTAAGAGCAATTTGTGGAGAGGCTTTGTCGGATCCAGCAAAGGATCCAATAGGGGGAGAATGAGAGGTTTTTCTCCTGTAATCCGGGCCTCCTCTTGACTCCATTGGTCAAGGCGGTCGGTCATCCAGTCTTTTCCGCTATAGAGGTTGATCGAAACCTGAGGAAAGTGTTGGTTGGCCCAGTCGATAAAGTTCCGGGCCTCCGTCTTGTCCAAAGGATGCTCGAAAAGAACCTGCTCTCCCTTTTGGATCAAGGCACCATTGTAGCAAGCCATGGGGGAGTCTTCTATGCCGAGTTCTTTGGCAATGGGAGCCATCCCTTTTGGAGAGCGAGCAGAGGCCAGTACGAAAGGAATGGTTTCGCGTTTTAAATCCGGGATCAATGCTGCCAACTGTGGATCGATCTGATGGTGATCATTTAAGATGCTACCATCGATGTCGCTGATGATGAGACGAATGTGAGACATAATGAGGACCTCCTAATAGAGAATAGTGGTTTCACTGCCGATTTGTTTAAGGATGTCAGGGCTTGGTTTTTGATCAGTAATCCAATAGTCAAATTGCTGGAGACGAGCGAGATAGTAGTTAGCATGTTGGTGGAACTTGGCACTTTCTGCCACCAGCACCTTGGTACGAGTCCGTTCAAAAACGAGAGACTTGACTGCAACGTCTTCAGCATCCTCAAAGGTGACTTCGCCATTGGCTAAGCTACTCGCTCCAAAAAAAGCAAGATCAAAGCGAAGATTGTCCAGTATGTGTGCTTGATTCGCATCATAGTAGAAGCGGTTTTTAGGGTAGAATTTCCCGCCTAAGAGATGAACGTCAACCTGGGAATGGCTACTGAGCTGGATGGCATTGTCAAGGGAATGCGAATAGACCGTGACTTCCTTATTCAGCATGCCAGCAAGCAGGGTCATCGAGGTGGAAACGTCGAGAAAGATCACTTGTCCATCTTGGATCAATTGCAGGGCCTTTTGAGCCATGGTAGTCTTTTCCTTGTTGGCTTTCTGACTGCGGTCTAGGTAAGAAGGGCCGGGTTCTTTGTTTAAGGGGAGAAGCCCACCATGGGTCCTACGGACTAGCTGGCGTTGGCTCAGAAGGGCAAAGTCTCTGCGGATAGTATCTTTTGAGACCTTGAAATAATCGACCATTTCTTTAGCGGATAGCTGTTTTCGCTCTTCTAAAAGTTCTAGGATTTTTTCAAGCCGTTGTTCCTGGTACATGAATTCGCTCCTTATTGCTGTTCTTGTCTTTATTGTACATCATTTTGTAAGCGAGTGCAAGTTTTCTTGAGGGTATTTAAGTATTTATGATCTTTTTCTTAGAAAACCTTATTACTGACGTTTGTTTTAAAGGGGAAATTCTGCTATAATATGTCAAAATAACGTGGAGGTTTCCTTATGGCCAGTGAATATGAAAAAATGATTGCAGGTGACTATTATAGACCTGCGGACCCTGAATTACGGGCTTTAGCCAAAGCTTCTCGGGAGAAGCAGGAAGCCTTTAATCAAGAGGTGGACCCTAAAAAAGGAGCGGCCATCATCAAAGAGTGGTTTGGCTCTACTGGCGACAACCTCTATCTCAATCGTCAGGTTCTTGTGGATTACGGCGTCAACATCCATTTGGGAGAGCATTTCTATGCCAATTACAATTTGACCATGTTGGATATTTGTCCCATTACGATTGGAAAGAATGCCATGATTGGTCCTAATTGCCAATTTTTGACCCCCTTACACCCGCTGGATCCAGATGAGCGCAACTCGGGTCTTGAGTACGGAGCTCCGATTACGATAGGAGACAATTTCTGGGCAGGAGGAGGGGTCACCATCCTTCCTGGTGTCACGCTGGGTGATAATGTGGTCGCTGGCGCTGGGGCAGTCGTAACCAAGTCTTTTGGAGACAATGTGGTCCTTGCAGGAAACCCAGCCCGTGTCATCAAAGAAATACCCGTTAAAAAGGAGAAGGGATGATCCATAAACATGAAATTCCTATTTTAGAGTTTGACGACAACCCACAGGCAGTCCTGATGCCGACCCATGAGGGGTTAGACCTGCACCTGCCTGAAAAATGCGTTTATGCTTTCTTAGAGGATGAGATTGACCGCTTTGCCAAAACTGTTGGAGCTGAGCAAGTGGCTACCTTTGTCTCAGCTACCAAGGCTTATCCAGTCTATGTTCTGAAGCACCAAGGGGAGGAAGTCTGCTTGGCACAAGCGCCAGTTGGATCTGCAGCTGCTGCCCAATTCATGGATTGGTTGATTGGCTATGGGGTGAAGAAGATCATTTCCTCGGGTAGCTGTGGCGTCTTGGTAGATATAGAAGAAAATGCCTTTTTGATCCCGACCAAGGCCTTGCGAGATGAGGGAGCTAGTTACCATTATGTAGCGCCTTCTCGTTATATCGAAGTGGACAGTCGTGCACTGACCGCCATCGAAACTGTCTTGAAAGGAAAAGATATTCCTTATCAAGAGGTCATGACCTGGTCGACGGACGGTTTTTATAGAGAAACACCTGACAAGGTGGCCTATCGCATTGAAGAAGGGTGTCGTGTTGTGGAGATGGAGTGTGCCTCACTTGCAGCGGTCGCCCAGCTTCGTGATGCAGTTTGGGGCTTGCTCCTATTTACCGCAGATTCTCTTGCAGACCTGGAAAATTATGACCAGCGTGACTGGGGTGCTGAAGCTTTTGAGAAGGCCCTAGAATTGTGCCTAGAGATGGTTCATCACTTGTAGGTCTTTTCACTTTTTATGATACAATGAAGCTATGTTAGTCAAATTATTTTTTAAACAATGGCAGGCCAAAATTAAAAGCCTGTCTCCGGCAAGGCGAATATTTCTCAGCTTTGCCTTAGTTATCCTGGTGGGCTCGCTCTTATTGAGTCTGCCTTTTGTCCAGCAAGCGAGCTCAAAAGCAGGCTATATCGACCACCTCTTTACAGCGGTCTCCATGGTCTGTGTGACGGGGCTCTTTACCCAGTCGGTGGCTTCGACCTATAATGGTTTGGGACAATTGATCTGTATGCTCTTGATCCAGATCGGAGGCTTAGGGATCTTGACCTTTATCGGTCTCTTCTTTATGGAAGGTCGCCAAAAACTTAGTTACAAGGACCGGCAGACCATTCGAGACAGTTTTAGTTTTAGCAATAACCAGAGCTTGGCCCGTTTTGTCCGCTCCATCTTTATTACCACCTTTACCATCGAAGGAGTGGGGGCCTTGCTCCTCATGACCCGCTTTATCCCTCGCTTTGGCTGGGGGCATGGGATCTTTAACTCTATCTTTGTTGCGGTCTCGGCCTTTTGTAATGCGGGCTTTGATAATTTTGGAGGTGATAGTATGATGAGCTTCCAGACCGATTGGTTGGTCAATCTGACCTTGTCTGCCCTTATTATTACTGGGGGCTTGGGCTTCATGGTCTGGTTTGACCTAGCCACCAAGGCCCGTAATCAATCGGGACGGCGAACTCTTCGCTTCCATACCAAGGTGGTTCTCTGGTTAACAGCGGCGATCCTTCTCTTTGGGACAGTGACTAGTCTTTTGACCGAGTTTAATAATCCAGCAACGATTGGGTCCCTTCCATTAGGAGAGAAGATCTTGGTCAGCTTCTTCCAAACTGTCAGTATGCGGACAGCTGGTTTTGCTTCGCTAGATTATACAGCAGTCCGGCCAGTAACGCTCTTTATCTATCTCTTACAGATGTTCCTAGGAGGAGCACCAGGTGGGACAGCAGGGGGGATGAAGATCACCACCTTCTTGGTGTTGATTCTCTTAGCGCGCAAAGAGTTGCTCGGCTTGCCACATACCAACCTGGGAAAGCGCACCATCGCACCAGACTTGGTCCAACGCTCTTTGGGGACGGCAGTGATTTTCCAGTTGACTTTTCTCCTTGGACTCTTTGGTCTTTGTCTCGTGACTCCGGATGGTCAACGCTTTTTGTACCTGGTCTTTGAGGCAGTATCGGCTCTAGCGACAGTAGGCGTGACAGCCAATGTGACCTCGACCTTAAATGGAGCAGGTTTGGGGATCATCATGGTGCTCATGTTTATCGGTCGGATCGGCCCCTTGACCCTTATGGTCAGTTTGAACAATTACAAAGCTAAAAAGGCAGATGCATTGCAATATGCTAAAGCAGACATCATTATCGGATAGGAGAGACTTATGGCGAATCGAACCATTGGAATTTTAGGATTAGGAATTTTTGGACAGAGTGTCCTGAAAACTCTGCAGGACCAGGATGTGGATATTGTTGCAATTGATGATCACGAAGATGTGATTAATCAGTATGAATCCATGATTACAACTGGAATTGTTGGAGACATTACGGAGTTGGACCTCTTGGATGCAGCAGATATTGGGAACTGTGACACAGTCGTGATCGCGACGGGTGAAAACCTGGAGTCCAGTGTGCTGGCTGTCATGCACTGTAAGGCGCTTGGAGTCGAGCATGTCATTGCCAAGGTCAAAAATGAAGTGACCAAAGAAATTCTGGAAAAGATTGGGGCTGATTTGGTCATCCTGCCAGAGGTAGAAGCAGGCATGTCCCTCGCCAAAATGGTTCTTTTCCAACACCGGATTGAAGTTTTCCAGTTGGATGAAGAAGTGGTAGTAGTCGAGTTTACGGTTCCATCCAGCTGGGTAGGAAAAAGCCTTCAGGACTTAGCTGTCAGAGAGGAGTACCATCTCAACATTATTGGTTATCGAGATGCGGAAGATCAACCGCTTCATATTCAGATTGCTCCCGACTTTATCTGGCCAGAAGGGGTGCGCGTGATGGCGGTGACAGACAACCAGTATCTGGATAGAATCCAAGACTTGTTAGACTAATCGTGTAATTGAGAGTGGGACAGAAATCGGTAATTCATTAGAATTCGATTTCGTCGTCCCACCTCCACACAGTTGAGTAGGGCTGTAAAAGCTGATGAAATCAGCGTAGTAGAGCCCACTCAACCACTGCGTCTTGCCCAACAATCCAAAAACAATTAAGAGGCTAGGACTTTTGTCCCAGCCTCAGAATGTTGATAACCTATTTTTAAACTAAAATAGGTGAAATGATTCTGCAGAAAAATGATTTTTAATTTTTACTCCGCAGACGCCCTCTGTATCTTAATTTAGTCATAGAACTTCCTGGATTGCTGAAATCATCCACTGGATAATTTCACCTAACGTCCGTCCTCAAGGACGTCAAGAATCTCTTGCCATTTTTCCTCATGCATGCCTTGGCAGATATGTTTGGATCGAGTCTCATGTATCTCTTGATCCATTGGGGAAGTTGATCTTATAAAATTTTAGGAAAGGCTCTGTCAGGTGTTGACAGGCCTTTTTTTGAGTGCTATAGTAAAAACGTAAACGCTTACGTAGTGAGGAGAAGCAGATAAAAAGCGGGCATTCAGATGCCCCATAAAAAGAGGAGGAAAGACAAATGGCAGGATCAGTGATACAGGGAGAGAACTACCGAATCTCCGTATTAACAGAATCTTTGGTGCGCTTGGAATACTCAGAGGATGGTGTTTTTGAGGATGGTCAGACGCAAGTTGTGCAAAATCGTGATTTTGGACCTGTAGCCTGTGAGGTCGTAGAGACAGAAGAGGTCCTCGATCTGCATACGGAGCATCTCCACCTCCATTTTGAAAAGGGACCTTTTACACCGGATCGGCTTTTTATCGAGCTCAAGGGTCAGTATGCAGTCTATGGTAGCCGGTGGCACTATGGAGATCAGCCTGAGACCTTGAAAGGGACCAGTCGGACGCTTGACGAGGTCGATGGAGCTATGGAGTTGGAAGATGGGATCTTGAGCAAGGCCGGCTATGCTCTTTTGGACGATTCCAATTCCTACTTGTATGATGTCGAAAGCGGATTTAGAGCACGGCCATGTCCAGAAGTGGACCTGTATTTCTTCGGTTATGGGCGCGATTATCTAGGGGCCTTGAAAGATTTTTACCATCTGACGGGACAACCACCCCTCTTGCCACGTTATGCTCTGGGAAACTGGTGGAGTCGGTATTGGCCTTATACCAGTCAGGAGTACACAGATTTGATGGATCGTTTCAAGGCTGAAGGGGTGCCTTTGGCTGTCAGTGTGATCGATATGGACTGGCACAAGACAGCGATTCCTGCTCGCTTTGGAAGTGGTTGGACGGGCTATAGTTGGAACCGGGACTTGATTCCTGATCCAGCTGCCTTCTTACATGGTCTTCATGAGCGTGGTTTAAAGGTGACCTTAAATGTCCACCCGGCAGATGGCATTCGCGCCTTCGAAGATGCTTACCCTATGGTCGCAAAACGCTTGGGATTAGATGCGAAAAAAGAAGAAGCGGCTAGCTTTGACTTTTACAGTCCAGCCTTTCGCGAAGCCTATTTCGAAGATGTCCACCATCCCTTGGAAGATCAAGGAGTGGACTTTTGGTGGATTGATTGGCAGCAAGGTAGTCATGGCAGGATGGATCCCCTTTGGTTGTTAAATCACTATCATTATCTAGACAATTGTCGAAAAGGCCAAGCTGGTCTCATCTTATCGCGTTATGGGGGTCCTGGCAGCCACCGGTATCCGATCGGTTTTTCAGGGGATACCATTGTGACTTGGGAATCCCTAGCCTTTCAACCCTATTTTACCAGCACAGCTTCAAATATCGGTTATACGTGGTGGAGTCACGATATTGGTGGCCATATGCGGGGTTACTATGATGAAGATTTGGCTCTTCGCTGGTTGCAATTTGGGGTCTTTAGCCCGATCAATCGTCTCCATAGTTCTTGTAATGCCTTTAACAGCAAGGAACCGTGGTTTTACTCGTCTGAGACCTGTCGCTGGATGAAGCGATATTTGCGCCTGCGTCACAGCTTACTGCCTTATCTTTACACCATGAATGTGACGACGCATGAAGAAGGACTGCCTTTGATTCAGCCCCTCTATTACCATTACCCAAATGAAGAAGAGGCTTATGAAGCTAAAAATCAATATTTCTTTGGTAGTGAACTCATGGTGGCCCCAATTACAGAGGCTCTGGATCCTGTCTATCATAGTGCTTCTGTGAGTGTTTGGTTCCCAGACGGAGTTTGGTATGATTTCTTCCATGATTGGAGATACGAAGGAAAAGGCAAGCTTACAGTCTTTAGAGCTAGTCAGGATATTCCGGTCTTTGCGCGTGCAGGAGCCATCATCCCTATGGATGCACAACCGCAGACAGGGATAGAGCTCCCAGAAATGCTGGACTGGCACCTTTTCCCAGGTGACAATCGTTCCTTCGTACTCGTTGAAGGAGAAGGAGATAACAGGGTTGAAACCCGCTTAACTGTCAATTGGGATGAAAGAAAGATTAGGCTGGATTTAACAGGTGATCGAACGCTGCTTCCTGAAAAGAGACAGCACCGGTTCTTCCTCCATACCTTAGAGACAACCCCTATCTTAGTGGACAATCACAGTCAGGAGATTGCGATGGGTGAGCTGCAATCGCGTCCTACTGCAAAAGAAGATCGGATGTTTGAGCTATTGAAATCTGCCAACCTGGCCTACGATAGGAAGAATGAATTATTTGCGGCTTGTTCAACAGCCAAGGATTGGAAACAGTTGATGAAGATCATTACACCTTTAGAGGAAGGTTTGCGTCAACGTCTCTTTGAAGTGATTTATTCCAGTGAAGAGAATGAAGACTTGTAAATTCTTGCAATTTCACCCCTATTTTTGTATGATGAAAGTGATTTCACAATCATAAAGGAGAAGAAAAAATGGAACAAAAATGGTGGCATAATGCCGTAATTTACCAAGTTTATCCAAAGAGTTTCAAGGATAGTAATGGCGATGGCATCGGGGATCTCAAGGGGATCACGAGCAAGCTAGACTACTTGGAAAAATTAGGGATTACAGCGATCTGGCTCTCACCAGTCTACAAGAGTCCCATGGATGATAACGGCTATGACATCTCGGATTACGAGGATATTGCCTCCATCTTTGGTAGCATGGAAGATATGGAAGAATTGATCGCAGAAGGCCATAAACGCAAGATCAAAATCATTATGGACTTGGTAGTCAACCATACCTCTGATGAGCATGCTTGGTTTATCGAAGCACGTGAAAATCCAGACAGTCCAAAGCGGGATTTCTATATTTGGCGGGATGAGCCCAATGGCATTATTTCTGCTTTTAGTGGCTCTGCTTGGGAATTTGATGAAGCATCAGGCCAATACTACCTGCATAACTTCAGTAAGAAGCAACCAGACCTCAACTGGGAAAACGAGGAGCTTCGTCATCAGATCTATGACATGATGAATTTCTGGATTGACAAGGGAATTGGTGGCTTCCGTATGGATGTCATCGATATGATCGGTAAGATCCCAGATCAGGAAATCATCAGCAATGGTCCCATGCTCCATCCTTATTTGAAGGAAATGAATCAAGCTACCTTTGGCGATAAGGATCTGCTCACCGTGGGAGAAACTTGGGGGGCGACTCCAGAGATTGCCAAGCAATATTCCAATCCAAAAAATCAAGAATTGTCCATGGTCTTCCAATTTGAACACATTGGTCTTCAATACCAACCGGGTCAACCAAAATGGCACTACGCTAAGGAATTGGATGTGCCAAAATTGAAAGAAATTTTCACCAAGTGGCAGACGGAATTAGGAAAAGACGAAGGCTGGAATTCCCTCTTTTGGAACAACCACGATCTCCCACGGATTGTGTCAACTTGGGGGGATGATGGCGACTACCGTGTCAAATCTGCCAAGGCTTTAGCAATTCTGCTTCACTTGATGAAGGGGACTCCGTATATCTATCAAGGGGAAGAAATCGGGATGACCAATCATCCATTTAAGACCCTCGAGGATGTAGAAGATATCGAGTCAATCAACTATGCCCATGAAGCTTTAGAAAAAGGAGTGCCACTCGAAGTGATCATGGATCAGATCCGCCATATTGGTCGGGACAATGCACGGACACCGATGCAGTGGAATGATGAAGCAGAAGCTGGCTTTACGACAGGTCAACCATGGCTTGCGGTCAACCCAAACTACAAAGAGATCAATGTCGAGGCTGCTCTAGCAGATCCAGACTCCATTTTCTATACCTACCAAGCTCTGGTGGCCTTGAGAAAAGAGCATCCTTGGCTTGTGACGGCTGATTATGAATTGGTGGACGCGGTAGACAAGATTTTTGCTTACAAGCGGGTAGAAAGAGAGCAAGCCTACCTCGTCGTTGTCAATCTCTCAAGTCAAGAGCAAGACTTACCGCTTGTCAATGGAGTTGAAGAGGTTCTCATTGCCAATACCAAGGTGGAGCAAGTCCTAGAATCGGGCAAGTTAGCCCCTTGGGATGCCTTCTGTGTCAAATTAGCCTAATGAAGCAAATGAAAAAATTAAGGAACGAACTTCCTTATAAAAGCAGGTCTTTCTTGATAGAGAAGGCCTGTCAGATTGGGAACGACGTCATCTAAAAAACTTTCCTTAGGTGAGTTACGGACGTCAGCGAACTTCTACGAAGTTCCAAGACTAATTATTGAGCCTTAGGTCTCAATAATTCTGAGTGCTAGAAACACTATTGTTTCTAGCACTTTTCTCACGGCGGAAAGTTTCAGTAGATGATAGAATAATTCTAACGAATAAATTTTTATAGAATTTACTAGATTTATTTGATTTGTAAACAAGAGCAGTTTGTTTATGCTCCCACGGGTCTTTCTTGGTAGAGGAGGCCTGTTTTGCTTTTTAGGGGTTATTCTTCTAGCAGAATCCGCTCAAAAATGGTTCGGTGATGCATGGGCTATAGGAAATATTTATAAGCAGTCCTAGTTTTTGCTTTTGATCTCTGGTCCCAAGGCCTATTAAATCCGTGTTATAGTTTTTACCTATATCAAAATTCGTGTAAAAGCAATTATACAAGATGGCTATCTTCTGATATGATAGTGTCAATTAGAATTTTTGGAGGACACAACATGTCAACTACAATTATCGGTTTCCCACGTTTGGGTGAATTCCGTGAATTAAAATTTACAACTGAAAAATACTTTAGAAAAGAAATCTCAGCAGACGAGCTCTTGGCAGCTGCCAAAGACTTGCGTGCTAAACACTGGAACATTGTCAAAGAGCAAGGCATCTCAGAGATTCCTTCAAATGACTTCTCACATTACGACAATTTCCTTGATGCAGCCTTCCTTTTCAACGTCGTGCCTGCATCTGTTCAAAACTTGGATTTGACAGACCTTGAACAATACTTTGCTTTGGCGCGTGGTTACCAAGGTGAAAAAGGGGATGTACGTGCCCTTCCAATGAAAAAATGGTTCAACACGAACTACCATTACATCGTTCCTAAATTTGAAAAAACAACAGAAGTGAAATTGGCTGGTCACAAGATTTTTGATGAGTACCAAGAAGCTAAAGAATTGGGGATCAACACTCGTCCAGTAGTCGTTGGACCATTCACTTTCCTTCAATTATCTGACTTTGAAGATGGTGTGAAAGATGAGGACTTCGTCGACAGCTTGGTTGCTGCTTACCAAGAAGTCTTTGCCAAATTGGCTGAGCTTGGTGCGACTCGTATTCAACTCGATGAGCCAGCTCTTGTCAAAGATTTGTCAGCTGAAGAAAAAGCTCTCTTCTTGAACCTCTACAACAAACTCTTGGCTGACAAGAAAGGTCTTGAAGTCTTGATCCAAACTTACTTTGGTGATGTTCGTGATGTCTACAATGAACTCGTGAACTTGCCAGTAGATGGTATTGGTCTGGACTTTGTTGAAGGGAAGAAAACACTTGAACTCGTTAAAGGTGGATTCCCAGCTGACAAGACTCTCTATGCTGGTATTGTGAATGGGAAAAATATCTGGCGCAACAACTATGAAAAGAGCTTGGAAATCTTGGATCAAGTTCCAGCTGAAAAGGTTGTCTTGACGACTTCATGTTCTCTTCTTCATGTACCATTTACAACAGCTAATGAAGATTTTGAGCCAGCAATCTTGAACCACTTTGCCTTTGCAGTTGAAAAATTGGGTGAATTGCGTGACTTGGATGCTATCCGCAACGGCCAAGGTGCAGAAGCTCTTGCTGCCAACAAAGAACTCTTTGCGACAGAACGTGTCGGAGCAAATGCGGAACTTCATGCTCGCATCGCAGCGTTGACAGAAGCAGACTACACTCGTTTGCCAGCTTTCGCAGAACGGGAAGAAATCCAAAAAGAAGCCTTCAAGCTTCCAGCTCTTCCAACAACAACTATCGGTTCCTTCCCTCAAACGAAAGAAGTACGTGCCAAACGTTTGGCTTTCCGTAAGGGTGAATTGTCACAAGAAGAATACGATGCCTTCCTTGCTAAAACGATCGACGAATGGATCAAATGGCAAGAAGAAGTTGGCTTTGACGTGCTTGTACACGGTGAGTTTGAACGGAACGACATGGTGGAGTACTTCGGTCAAAACTTGTCTGGTTACCTCTTCTCTAAGAATGGTTGGGTCCAATCATACGGTATGCGTGGGGTGAAACCACCAATCATCTGGGGTGATGTCACTCGTCTCAACCCTATCACTGTGAAATGGTCTAGCTACGCACAAAGCCGTACAAACAAACCTGTTAAGGGTATGTTGACTGGACCGGTTACCATCCTTAACTGGTCATTCCCACGTGAAGACATCTCTATCAAGGATTCTACTCTTCAAATCGCCCTTGCTATTAAGGATGAAGTTCTTGACCTTGAAGCAGCAGGCGTTAAAATCATCCAAATCGATGAAGCTGCACTTCGTGAAAAATTGCCACTCCGTCGCAGTGACTGGTACGAAGACTACCTTGACTGGGCGATTCCAGCCTTCCGTTTGGTACACTCAACAGTAGCACCAGACACACAAATCCACACTCACATGTGTTACTCAGAATTTACAGATATCATCCCAGCTATCGATAACTTGGATGCGGACGTCATCTCATTTGAAGCGAGCCGTTCAAACCTTGAAATCTTGGACGAACTCAAAGCCAAAAACTTCCAAACAGAAGTTGGACCTGGGGTTTACGATATCCACTCACCACGTGTCCCTCAAGACGGTGAAATTGATCACACAATTGAAGCAATCTTGGCCAAAGTACCAAGTGGCAAAGTTTGGATCAACCCTGACTGTGGTTTGAAGACTCGTGGAATTAAAGAAACAAAAGAAAGTTTGATCAAACTAGTTAATGCTGCTAAAGAAGCGCGTGAACACTTGTAAGAAATGTTTCGAGGACCTTCTATCATCGTGTAGAGGGTTTTCGACTCATCCCTTATCCTAGAAATAGTGGCTCAGAGTTCTTGATCAACGAAACAAAAGAAAAGGATAAAATATGTCACAACACACACCGTCTCTGTCATTTGAAGTTTTTCCTCCAAATCCTGAAGTAGGCAATGCCAAGCTCTTACGTGCCTTGGCAAATATGCAGGAGCTAGCCCCTCACTTCATTAGTGTGACCGCTAGCAATAATAAATACAATATCAAAGAGACGACGGTTGCTTTAGCCAATTACATTCAAAATGAATTGTCTATTCCGACAATTGCTCACTTGCCAGCAGTCTATTTGAGCAAGGAAAAAGTGGCTGATACTCTTCAGGAGTTAGATGAAGTCGGGGTGCATCGGATCTTGGCTCTGCGTGGGGATATTATCCCTGGTGTAGAACCTTTAAAAGACTTTCGTTATGCAACGGACCTGATTGAATTTATCAAAACAGAAGCTCCCCATTTTGAGGTAATTGGTGCTTGCTATCCTGAGGGACATCCGGATTCGCCCAACCAAATTTCAGATATTCAAAATCTTAAAAAGAAGGTAGATGCAGGGTGCTCTAGCTTGGTCACTCAACTTTTCTTTGACAATGAGCGTTTCTATGATTTTCAAGATAAGTGTACTTTAGCCGGGATCAATGTTCCTATTCATGCAGGAGTGATGCCGATTCTTAACAGAAACCAAGCCCTTCGTCTCCTCAAAACTTGTGAAAATGTTCATATCCCACGGAAGTTTAAAGCGATTTTAGACAAGTATGAGCATGATCCAGAATCCCTTCGCGCAGCTGGCTTGGCTTATGCGGTCGATCAAATCGTTGATTTGGTTACTCAAGATGTGGCAGGTGTCCATCTTTACACCATGAACAATGAAGATGTCGCTTACCACGTCTATCAAGCAACAAAGGCTTTATTTGATCATCAACCGAATTTTGAAGTGAGTTAATCAACACTTTTATTAGGAAGTGTAGAGATTGAGAAAGAATAGTTCTCAGTCTCTTTTTATTCGGGTCAATCACTTGCTAAAAACCAACTTTTTTTTTATAGTATTAATATGAAGTTTTTGGAGGCGCTTGCAATGAAGAAAAATATGAAGTTAAAGTTATTTGGACCCCCTAAGGTTGTTTTCAATCAGAAAGATATTCGGTTTTCTTTCTCGAAGATAGAAGCCTTGCTTTATTACTTGGCAGTCATGGGCCAGGTCAACCGCGATGAAATCGCCGGTATTCTTTGGGGAGATAAGGAAAACCAAGTAGCTCGCAAAAACTTACGGAATACGGTTTACCAAGCCAATAAAATCTTTGAAGGAGATATCATTGTTTCTCCAAGTCGGAGCAGTTTGGCCCTTAATCCTGACTTGAGCCTTTCTTTGGATGTCAAACTCTTTGAAAGAGATCCACTAAGTGCCTTGGATCTTTATCGAGGAGACTTTTTAGAGGGCTTCTATGTCAAGGATGATGAAGACTTTAATCAGTGGGTTTCTCGAAAACGGGATGCTTATAGGAAGCTCTACGTCGAAAGTTGCTATCAAAAAATTGAAAAGGTCGGTTTTGGAGACTCTAGTATAGAACTCTTGCTCCATCATTTAGTAGAGCTGGATGAATATGAAGAGAAAAACTACCAGCTCTTGATGGAGTATTATAGTTTCCATCACCAGCTAGGAAAATTTTTCGAGACCTATTATAAGCTAGTCGATTTATTGGATCGCGAGCTCAGTGTGCGTCCCAGTCGAGCTATTGAGGAACTTTATCACTCCGTTTTGGAAGCTAAACGAACTCATAAACTGACCAATCGTTTAAATATCCGTGAACTTTCCTTTTTTGGCCGCAAACAAGAACTCTCACAACTCGAGGAATACCTTTCCTTAGTCCAGACAGGTGAAGCAGTAGGACCTTTTCTCGTGATGGGGCAATCTGGAACAGGTAAGAAACGTCTGTTACGACAGTTGGTCTTGATGTCCAATCGCAGTTTTAACTTTATTAAGGTTGAAGGAAAAGCTACTAGTCAACGCCACGAAGGAAGCACCTGGAATGATCTCAGACAAGCTCTAGAGACACTGGAAGGAGAAATGGAGATTTCTCTTGTAGAAGAGAAAGATGATCTCACATCTGTATGGAATCAGCTTCAAGGTCTTAGCAAAGAAAAACCGCTCCTGATTCTACTTGAAAATGCCCAGTGGATTGACGCAGTCTCTCTAAAAAAAGTGAAACAATTAGAAGAGAGAAGAAAGTTGGACAAATGGCAACTGATTTTTACAGCTGAAGGTCCCTTGCCAGATTCCTTCGCCAGTTTTTTAGCAGGCTTGAAGGTAGAAAAACGCTTGTCTCAACTAGAATTGACCAATTTTGCACCAAGTGAAAGTCGTGCTCTCTTGAAAGGGGAACTGGGGGAGATAGAGCCGGCCGTGATGGAGCAGATGGTCGAATGGAGTGAAGGCAGTCCCTTCTTTCTGTCCAGTTATATCGAAGAGTGGAAAGATAATGAAAATTTAGAGCCCTTGCCGGATATCATTCAAGCCTATCTTTCTCAGGAGCTTGGGAATATGAGCAGTGAGGAAGAAGCCCTTCTTCATTACCTATCCTGTTTTCATAAGCCAATCTCCTTGTCCATCTTGGCTGATTTGACAGCTACAGAGCTTCCTGTTTTGATAGAATTAGTCGAGCCATTATCTGAAAGAGCGATCGTCTCAATCGTAGAAGAAGGGGAGGATCTCTTGGTTCAATTTTGCAAGCAATTGGTAGCCAAGTACTTCTACCAACTCCTCTCGCCGGCTAGAAGGCGCCTCTTCCACCAACAAATTGCACAAAAATTGGAAGAAGCCTTAGAAGATTCAACGGACCTTCTTCTTTATAAGGAAATTGCCTACCAATATAAGCAATCGCAAAATCTCTTGCGCTCCTTATCGTTTGAGTTGACCTACTTAGAAGAAATTCTTCAGCTGGAGCATGAACTGTTTCCGATTTATTCCAAGGCAGATGAGGGAGTCCTATCAGACGGTACAAATAGCCATTTGGACATTTTGGGGGAGTTATCCCGCCTACGTCAAGGATTAGAAGGCCTATTTTCAAGACACCAAAGAGATAGAGAATACAAGTATTTGCAACTGCGTTACTTGTACCTAGAAGGTCGCTATTTTATTCGAAGTGGGGAGTATCAAGAGGGCATACATGATATCCAAAAGGTCATCTCCTATGCGCGGGAACTCAAACAGTCAGACTTCCTCTTAGAGGGTTATCGGCAAATCATTTATTATTGCATTCAAACAGAAAATATTTCTGAAATGGCCTATTACACAGATTTGGCTCTGGAAGATGCCATCCAAGCCAACAATCATGAGGTCATCGCGATCCAGTTGCGCTTGAAAGGCTTGTATCATCTGATGGTTGGGGATGAGGAGCAGGCGACCCGGCATCTGTATCGCTCCATTGATTGCTTTAGTTTGACCTATAGTATGCAGACCAAGTATGCCATTCAAATTGCGGCTTCTTTGGCCTACCTCGCTGAAATAGAGCAAATCAGGGGCCATTTCCAAGTAGCTGTTACCCACTTAGAAGAGGTTCTGCATTTGGTGGGAGATCAAGCGGTTGATTCTGTCCGCGTTGTCTTTGATATTGATCTGGGCATCGCCTATTATTGGAAGGGAGATTTGATTCAAGCTCGCCTCTGCTTTGACAGAGCTCAGAAGATTTTGTCCAGTGTTCGCTTCCCTTGGAAGGAAGAATTGCTCGAGTTTTATCAATCCTTAATCGCCTGTCAGCAAGGGGATCAAGAGAACCTTGCGGCTTATCTGGCTCGAAAAGAAAGGACGATGAATCCATCTGCTAATTCACGGGATAAGGGGATGGTACATTATCTACTGGCTTTCTTATCTAATCAAAAGGAAAAAGGAGAAGAACTTGATCCGGTCTTGATCCCTTACTTGAAAGAAGATAAGAATTACTACAAGAAGGTGGCAGAGCAACACTTGAATCCATACAGAGATCGTCAGTTTCTTAAGAAATTAAAAGACATGTAGGGTGCCTAAAAAATAAGGAAAGGATAAGTGGCCAGACCTCCTTTCGGATCTTTGTCGGAAAGACTCCTGCATCTGAAAATAAAGAAAAAGCATAGAAATACTCTAGCAATGAGTGTTTCTATGCTTTTTATGTGTGTAGAAATCTTCTTAGTTCAGTTTTTGTTGCGCCAATATTTGGGTCAAGTAAAAGATAAAGGTCGCAGCAAGATTTGAAGTATGATTGTCGATGTCATGAGGAGGAGAAACTTCCACGACATCAAATCCGATTAGTTTGCCGCTGGCAGCAATGTGTTGGAGAAGCATGAGGGCCAGTTTTGGATCAACACCAAGTGATTGGATGGCACTAACACCAGGGGCAGAACCGACCGCAAAACAATCCATATCAATAGACAGATAGATCGCGGTTTGGTTTTCTAAAAATTGATCGATTCGATCCAGAATGGCTTGGTGGCTCATCTGGAAGAGGTCCTGCCCGGTTAAGAAATCAATACTTGGTGTTTTAGCGACATAATTAAAGAGGAAGAGGTTGTTATTGTGCTCTTGGATCCCAAGGATGAGGTAAGGGAAGTCTTGACCCTTGTCTTTCGCATGATCAGCCATTTGACGAAAACCCGTTCCAGAATTGGGACCGGTTTGGTCGTAAGGACGCAAATCAAAGTGGGCATCCAGATTGATCACAGCCAGTTGTTCATTTTTTTCCAAACTGGATTGAATCCCTAGATAGTGGCCGTAAGCAGTTCCGTGACCGCCTCCTAGGACAATAGGTTGGATTCCTAATTGGTACATGCGCTGGATCGCTTGTGAGAGACTTTCTTGGAGTTCTTCTAGTGAATGGTTGGGCCCGTCGATATTTCCCACATCATACACTGTCACATTGGTTCCCCAGTGCCATGGAAGTTTGGCGATTTGAGAACGGATGGCTGTAGGACCCTCGACCGCTCCTACGCGCCCGTTGTTGATATAGACTCCTTTGTCGCTCTTAAAGCCGATGATCCCAAAGGTCATCCCCTCAAATGGAGTGAGGGTCTCGTCGTTTAGGTCTAAAAATTTGGTGACCATTCCCCATTTGGCTGTGTAGGGATTGTCCTCGATACTACCTTGGTAGTAGCTATAGGTCATTGGATAGTAGTTTGTGAGCAAGCTTGTCGCCTCCCTTATTTTTCTGAAAGCATGCAGAGGCTGAGAAGATCGCCAGCCTCTGTTTTTGCTTTATCCTTACTGTATCAGTATTGAATGCTTAAGTCAACTGCTTTTTCAATGGTTGCTAAAAATTCTTCGCTTTCGACAACAGCAGATGCTTTATTAAGTTCTTCGAAGATTTCGATATCTTTGTCGAATTCAATAAAGTTTAGTTTTTGACGAATCAGCTCATAAGCTGGTTTTGTACCTTTACCAAGTTCATGATTTTCTGGTTTGAGATCCAAGGCTTGGCAAGCTGCCATGATTTCAGTAGCAACAATGCGACGGGAGTTCTTAAGAATTTCTGCTGCTTTACGAGCGGCAGTGGTTCCCATGCTGACGAAATCTTCTTGGTTTTCACAAGATGGAATAGAATCGACGCTAGCAGGGTGAGCCAAGATTTTATTTTCCGATGCAAGGGATGCACAAGCATACTGGGTAATCATGAAGCCTGAGTTGAGTCCAGGGTGTTTAACCAAGAAGGATGGCAATTTGCTGAGTTGGCTGTTGACCAAGCGTTCCACCCGACGTTCAGATACGTTTCCGATTTCAGAAAGGGCAATCCCTAAGAAGTCAAATGGTTGTGCCATTGGTTCACCGTGGAAGTTCCCACCTGAGATGACGTGTCCTTCTTTGGTAATGATTGGGTTATCTGTGACAGAGTTGATTTCGATTTCAACTTTTTCTTTTACGTAAGCGATCGAATCCTTGCTGGCTCCGTGGATTTGAGGGATACAACGGAGTGTGTAAGGGTCTTGTACCCGTTGTTGGGTTGCAACGGTTGTGTTCTTGCTTCCTTCAAGGAGGTTACGGATATTGCGAGCGGTTGCCAATTGTCCACTTTGTGGGCGGATGGTATGAAGGTCTTCTTCAAATGGGCTGGTAATCCCATTGTGAACTTCCATTGAAAGAGCACCAGCGATATCAGAGAGTTTGAGCAATTGGATACCATCGTAAGTCGCAAGAGCTCCGATACCCGTTAGGACGGTCGTACCGTTGATCAAGGCAAGTCCTTCTTTGGCAGCCAATTTGATCTTTTCAATTCCAGCACGATCCAAGGCTTCTTGGCCACTGAGAAGTTCTCCTTTGTAGTAGGCCTGTCCAAGACCTAGCATTGGTAAAACCATATGAGCAAGAGGAGCTAAGTCTCCAGAAGCTCCGAGAGAGCCTTTTTCAGGAATATAAGGAGTGACTCCTTTATTAAGTAATTCTAACAGTTTTTCAACAGTTGACAGACGAATGCCAGAATAGCCTTTCAAGAGTGAGTTGATACGGATCAGCATGATAGCACGAACGGCATCTTCTGGAAGTGGATCACCAAAGCCAGATGAGTGAGTCCGGATCAGGTTTTCTTGCAGCTGAACAGTATCTTCTGTAGAAATACTGACATTACAGAGGGAACCAAAGCCAGTGGTCACACCATAGACGACTCGTTTTTCGCGGACAATGTCATCAACAATTTTACGGGATGCGATAACGGCTTCTTTGGCCTGTTCATCAAGCTCACATTGAGCACCGTGACGAGCTACAGCGATGACTTCTTCGAGTGTTAAGCTATTGCCATCTAAATGAATCAATTGAGTCATATAAAACCTCCGATTATGAATAGTTGTTCTGTGGAAGTAGATGTGTTACTTCAGTCTGAATACCAAACATGAGCCCATTGTCTATTGATCTTAAGAAGTTTGAGAAGAGTCTTAGAGAAAAGTGCTCAGATTTGATATTTGTAGAGTCCTAGATGGACTCGGGAGCAAAACCGAACTTCACGCCCGTCTATGTTCCCATATACTGTGGAAAGAAAATTAGTCAGGTAGTGATTTCGATTTATGTAGTTTATCGCCGTGGAAAACAAAGTAAAGTCCACTTGCAATCACGAGACCGATGGCCCCCCAAACAAAGTTCATTAGGTTGTCCCCTGCGATCATCAAGATACTGATCACAACAGCTAGAACAGGGATAACAGGACCAAATGGCATTCGGAAGGTAACCTTTTTGTCTGGGTACATTTTTCTGAGTTTGATGGCTGCCAAAGCAGTTGGAATGTATTGGAAGAAACGGAAGACAACACTAAAGGTTGCTAATGATTCGAAAGAGCCAGATAACAAGAGTAAGAAAGCGAAGGTGCCAGAAATGATAATGGCAATGACAGGGGCATTCTTAGAGTTTGATTTTCCAAGACCCTCTGGCAAAAGTTTTTCAGTTGCTAATGCGGCACCGAAACGAGGGACCATGATGGATTCACCAATGTTTAATCCAGCAATTGAAATGAGGGCTCCGTAAGAAACGAGTGGAGCTCCGATAGGGCCAATCATTTCGACAAATGCGTCTTGTACGGGTGCACCAGTTTGCATAATGCGACCACCCAGCATAGCGATTGTTCCAGCGATGATCAACATGTAGAGAACAGATACAATACTGATAGAACCCAGAATAGCGCGGGGAACGTTCTTTTCAGGGTTGCGCATTTCCCCTGCAACGATAGACATGGTTTCAAATCCGATGAAACCGTAGAAGATGTAGACTGCTGTACTAGAAATAGAACTGAAGAGACTTGTTCCACTTTCCAATTGAAGGAAAGGTGTGAAATTGCCCTTGCTCACTCCACCAGAAATGAAGAAGATTGCAAAGAGAGAGAAGAGGACAATCGGAATTAATTTTGCAACAGTAGCTGTCAGAGTGAACATCTTAGAGGTTTTCAGACCGGCAATGTTCATCAGACTCAAGAGAACTAGCATACCGATACTGATCGGAAGGTTGTAGCTTTCAAATGCTGGGAAGGTAATGATGAAGATCTTAGCAAAGCCGGCTAACATGGCAGCCCAAGCGATGACGGTAACGGCCCAACCGAGAATCCCAACGTTAAAGCCGACGAAGTCTCCGAAAGCGGCTTTGGAGTATTGCATGGCTCCACCGTTTTTATCGAAGTAGCCAGCCGTTTCAGCCAGACAGGCTGATAGTAGCATGACGAGAATGGCTACTCCGAACATAATAGCTAGGGAAGCTGGGCCGAGGCCGGAATAAATTTTTTGAGGGAGGAGGAAGATACCAGATCCGATTACGGCATTGATACCGTATAGAGTGGCACCGCTAAAGCTGAATTTCGCTTTTTCTTGTTCCTCAATCGACTGTTTATGTGCTCCGTTCATAATGTTTCTCCTTTGTGAACATTATTGTAGTCCAGTCCAGATAGCAATCGGTTGCTCCCAAGACTGATGGGGTAAAAACGTGATTGTCATCTCTTGAAGAGGAGATGGTTGTTCGATCACCAGGAGCTCGTGAGTTTGGAGAGTTTGAGTATGATTTGTTCCCCATGTGAGTGTTAGTGAGCAAAGTGCATAGATCAATTGATAGCGACTTTGACTTTTGACACTCTCTTTTGGGGATATAGCACTCATATGCCCCTGATAAGAAGGCTTGTAGATCAAATTAAAGTCTTGACAAGTTCCTTGGCTAAATACAGGATCTCCCCCATTAAAGAAGTAGCTTTGAAAGGGGTTCAAAACCACTTCTTTATGATGATGGGTAAGTCGAATGGAGGCATTCAAGGGCATCAAGATTCGGTGGTAGCCAGTGAGATCGGTAAAGTTACTTTTTTCAACCTCCACCGTTGCGGTGGAGAGGCGGAAGTCAAAAGTCCGATCTGGATAACTTCCTCCCTCAGGGGAGAGGAAGAGTTGGGTGGTTTGGCCACCGGACCAGGTAGAAATTTGATAATCTGCGGGGGTAAGATGAAGGATGGTCACCATAGGACGCCTTCTTTCTTAAAAGAGACCAGTGATATTGCCTTGGGCATCGATATCAATCTTTTCACTGGCAGGTACTTTTGGTAGGCCAGGCATGGTCATGATGGTACCGGTGAGAGCCACAATGAAGCCAGCTCCTGCAGCTACCTTGAGATTGCTGATTTTAACAGTGAAATCTTTTGGTGCTCCCATCTTCTTCGCATCATCTGAGAAGGAGTATTGCGTTTTTGCCATACAGATTGGATAGCTTGAGAAGCCAAGAGCTTCCAATTCTTTAAGTTCGCGTTTGGCCGCTGGTGTTAAGCTAATGCCTTTACCACCATAGACTTTTGTAACGATCTTGGTTAATTTTGTTTCGATGCTGTCTTCTTGGTCATAGACATAAGAAAAATGGTTTTCTTCTTGAGCTAGTTGAATGACTTTTTCAGCTAGGTCACGGCCACCAGCTCCACCATGTGCCCAGACATCTGAAATGACCACATCTACATGGCGTTTCTTACAAGATTCATAGACAGCTTCTAGCTCTGCTTCTGTATCTAGAGGGAATTTGTTAATGGCAACAACTACAGGTAGGCCATAGACTTCTTGGATGTTGGCCAAGTGTTTGTCTAAGTTTGGTAGACCATCGATGACAGCTTGGACATTTTCAGTAGCCAAGTCAGCTTTGGCAACGCCACCATGCATCTTAAGAGCACGGATGGTTGCGACGAGGACAACGGCAGCAGGTTTGAGTCCCGCTATACGGCACTTGATATCGATGAATTTTTCAGCACCAAGGTCTGCTCCGAAGCCGGCTTCTGTCACGACATAGTCTGCATATTTGAGGGCCAGTTTAGTAGCCAGTACACTGTTACAACCGTGAGCGATATTGGCAAATGGTCCGCCGTGGATGATAGCAGGAGTATGCTCTAAGGTTTGCACCAAATTTGGATGAATGGCATCTTTGAGCACAGCTGCCATAGCACCTCCAGCCTTGAGGTCTTTAGCTGTGACCGGTTGTCCCTGGTAGTTGTACCCAATAATGATGCGATCGAGACGTTCTTTGAGGTCAAGGATATTTTCTGAGAGACAGAGAATAGCCATGATTTCAGAAGCAACTGTGATGTCAAAACCATCCTCACGAGGAACCCCATTTGTTTTTCCTTGAAGGCCATCGACAATATGGCGGAGTTGACGGTCGTTCATATCGACCACCCGTTTCCAGGTAATCCGACGAGAATCGATGCCCAAGTCATTGCCATGATGGATATGGTTGTCAATCAAGGCTGCAAGGAGGTTATTGGCAATCCCAATGGCATGGAAGTCTCCTGTAAAGTGAAGGTTGATATCTTCCATTGGGACCACTTGGGCGTATCCACCACCGGCAGCTCCACCCTTGATTCCAAAGACAGGGCCAAGAGAAGGTTCGCGCAGGGCAATGACGGCTTTTTCACCAATAGCTGAAAGAGCATCGACCAAGCCGACAGAAGTGGTTGTCTTTCCTTCTCCAGCAGGTGTTGGAGAGATGGCTGTCACGAGGATCAGCTTTCCATCTTCCTTATCCTTGAGTTGTTCCAGTTGGTTGCTATCAATTTTTGCCTTGTATTTTCCGTAAAGCGAAATGTCGTCTTCAGTCAATCCAAGTTCAGCAGCGATATCTGTGATGGGCTTCATTTGGACAGAATTGGCAATTTCAATATCCGATAAAACCATAGAATCCCTTCTTTCTATTTGTTTGTTAGGTTTATGATAGACTTTCTAAAATAGTTTGGTAAATGTTGTCTGCAAGATCAGAGCCTGTTTGGAGGAGTTTAAGTCCCTTGCCGTGGTATTCTTGGACGAAGTCTAGATCTTTGATTCCTGAAATATTGATCAAGACATTGAGCCAAGCCCCTTGAAGGCCAGCTTTGAGATTGAGAGCGGCAACTCCTAAGTCACTTGCAGCATTGGTGTTGGATTTTCCGACAGCTTCTTTTGTCGTTTCAAGAGCCTCAACAATGAGCTCCATCATAGAGAAGGGAGATTCAGTTGCTTGTTTCAAGGCTTGTTGCATGGCTTCACGACGAGCAGCCTTCTCTTCTTCCGTTTCTTTTGGAAGATCAAAGACAGCTGATACGACGTTAAAAGCTTCTGTATCTTTGTCGATGGCTTCTAGTAACTGGTCTTGGAGTTGAGCGCTTTTTTCGTGAACCCCTTTGATATGGTCTTCGAATTCAGCGTATTTTTTCTTTCCAATGGTCAGTTCACAGACCATTTTTGTAAGGGAAATTCCATTCGCAGCAGATAGGGCAGCAGCAGAACCACCACCTGGAGCTGGGGCATCTGAACCAAGAACCTTGGCAAACTCCGTAATACTTAAGTCAACTAGTTTCATAGTTCCCCTTTCTAACCCAACAAGTGATTTTCCAAGACTTGTTTGCTGTAGTCAAAGTCTTCTAATTGCAAGTAGTATTCAGCAGAGTCGATCAAAGCCTTAGCAGGAGCGAGTCCGATAAGTTCTGTTCCGATGATGCGAACACCGTAGCGTTGTGCTTCGAAACGAACGGTTTCAACGACACGATACAGTGGGAATTGTTCTAAGTTGACCATGTTGATGGAGACTTGGGCGATGTTACGATCTTCTAGCATGACACCGATCGCTTTACAGTATTTGTATCCACCGCTTGATCCGCGAATGATTTTAGAAATTTTATTGGCAATATCTAGATCATCTGTGTCAAGGTTAATATTGAAAGCAACGAGTGGCATACGGACACCAACGGCTGTAACCCCTGCAGTTGGGTGAATCTTGCGTTCGCCGTAGTCTGGCTTCCAGTCTTCTTCCAACAATTTTTCTGGCATTCCTTCAAATTGTCCTTTGCGCACTTTAGCCAAGTTTTTCCGTTCTGGACGAGTTGCGGCATCTTCGTAAAGGAAGATTGGAATACCTAATTCGCGATTGATGCGTTCGGCCACTTTGTTAGCGATTTCAACACATTCGGCTGTAGTGATATCTTTGACCGGAACAAATGGACAAACGTCTGTTGCCCCCATACGAGGGTGTTCGCCTTCGTGCTTGGTCATATCAATGTTTTCAGAAGCATATTTCACCAATTGGAAAGCTACTTCCTGAATGCTTTCTTCATCTCCAACGAGTGTAAAGACACTACGATTGTGACTAGCATCAGACGAGTAGTCGAGTAAAGTGACACCTGGAATACTTTTTGCTGTTGCGGCTAATCCGTCGATCACAGCCTGATTGCGTCCTTCAGAGAAGTTTGGAATACACTCAACAATTTTTGCCATATGATTACCTCTTTTTATAGGAGAAGTTGAGGAGGAGAAGTCTTTGTATTTTCCTCCCCCTTCTCAGATTTTATTTTTTGATGTTAAAACAATTTTTGAACCGCATCTTTGACCAAATCTTCATCTGCCAGATAAGGAATGGTGATGTGGTCTGTTCCTGCATGGAGACGGTTGTACTCGATCGCTGTTTCAATGGCATGGTTATTCCGTGCCCAGTTCCGACGAGCAACCCCGCCCATGGTATCCCATGAAATAGCAGATTTGATGATTTCATCGATTCGGTGACTACCGTCTAGTACGAGACCAAAGCCACCGTTGATAGCTTTACCGATGCCAGTACCACCACCATTATGGAGAGCAACGAGACTCATACCACGAGCAGCGTTACCGGCGTAACATTGAACCGCCATATCACAAGTAACGTTTGATCCATCTTTGATGTTTGATGTTTCACGGAATGGAGCATCTGTACCAGATACGTCGTGGTGGTCACGTCCGATCATGACCGGTCCAATCTTGCCTTGGCGAATGAGTTCATTGAATTTCAGTGCAATGTTGACACGACCCATACAATCTTGATAGAGGATACGAGCTTGTGTACCAACCACCAGTTGGTTCTTTTCAGCATCACGAATCCAGTTGTAGTTGTCGCGGTCTTGGTAGCGACGAGTTGGATCGATCGCTTCCATCGCTGCATGGTCGGTTGCAATCAAGTCTTCATGTTTACCGCTGAGGCAGACCCAACGGAATGGACCATATCCATAGTCAAAGAGCATAGGTCCCATGATATCTTCTACATAAGATGGCCAAATGAAGCCGTCCTTGTCATCCAAGCCGTTCTTAGAAATTTCCTTGATGCCTGAGTCGTAAACAGATTTCATGAAGGCATTACCGTAGTCGAAGAAGTAGGTGCCCTTAGCAGTCAAATCTTTAATCACTGCGAAGTGACGAGCCAAGGTTTCATCGACCAAGCGATGGAAGGTTTCTTTGTCTTCTGCCAGCAAACGTGTCCGTTCTTCAAAGCTGATCCCAACCGGGCAATAGCCACCATCATAAACGTTGTGGCAAGAGGTTTGGTCAGACAAGAGATGAACATGAACTTGGTGTTCATTGACATATTCAAGCAAGTCTACGATATTACCATGGTAGGCAATGGAAGTTGATTCACCAGCTTCCAGGGCTGCTTGAGCCAATTTCACAGCTTCTTCCGCACTGTCGGTCACTTGGCTAATCCAACCTTGGGAGTGACGAGTTTCGATCCGAGAGCGGTCCACTTCAGCGACGATGGCAACCGCTTTTGCGATTTCAGCTGCTTTCCCTTGAGCTCCGCTCATCCCACCGAGACCAGATGAAATGAAGAGTTTACCGGTCAAGTCGCCATCATCAGGCACGCCGAGTTTAAGACGACCAGCATTGAGAAGGGTGTTGAAGGTACCGTGAACGATCCCTTGAGGTCCGATGTACATCCAGCCACCTGCAGTCATTTGACCATAGTTGGTTACTCCCATTTCTTCAGCGATTTCCCAGTCGCGCATATTGTCATACTCACCAATCAAGAGACCGTTGGTAATGACGACACGAGGAGCTTCTGGTTTCGATTTAAAGAGGCCAAGTGGGTGACCAGATTCAACGACCAAGGTTTGGTCTTCTGTCATCACTTCCAAGTATTTCTTGATCAAGTTGTATTGCATCCAGTTGGCACAGACAGATCCTGTTTCCCCATAAGTGACCAATTCATAAGGATAAAGGGCAATTTCAAAGCTCAAGTTGTTGTCGATCATGACCTGCATAGCCTTAGCAGCAGTGCATTTTCCTTTGTACTCATCAATTGGTTTTCCATAGATGCGATCTTTTGGACGGAAGCGATAGCCATAGATCCGACCGCGAGTTTTCAGTTCTTCCAGAAATTCTGGGATCAACTCTTTGTGGAATTTTTTAGGAATGTAACGCAAAGCATTTTTAAGGGCAATTTCGGTCTGAGCTTGCGTTAAGCGGAAGCCTCTATCAGGTGCACGACGAATGCCTTCTTGAAAAGTCGCCTTTTCAGGTAGGACATCAAAGTCAAGTTTGACAGACATAGCAGCTGCAATTTCTTTCTCGTCTATAAATGACATAGCAGAACCCTCCTTATTTTTGGATTGTGAATTTGTATTTTCTTTATTGTATCCAAGAAACGTCAATAAAGAGTCAAAAAAAAATATAATTTTTAATAAAGCAAAAAAAGATGAGGGGAAAACTTTTTGACTTTTTTTTGACGCTTTTTCTGTAGAATTGTAAAATGAATAACGATGGAAATAGAAAGGAATGTTTCATATGTCAGCTGATATCCTATTAACCCACTTTAACCAATTGTTTTGTCCAAATGATCTGGGTCATCCTCTCTATGGTAAGGAGATGGCAGAGGCAAAAATTCTTTCAGATGCTTATATCGCCATTAAAGATGGAAAGATTCTTGCAGTTGGGACAGGGCAACCAGCCCCAGAACTGATCGATGACCATACGGAAGTGAAATCCTGTGAAGGAAAAGTTGCGACCCCTGGCCTGATTGATTGCCACACCCACTTAGTCTATGGAGGCAGTCGGGAGCATGAATTTGCTAAAAAGTTAGCAGGTGTTTCTTACTTAGACATCCTCGCCCAAGGCGGAGGGATTTTAAGCACCGTTCGGGCGACACGGGAAGCTTCCTTCGATGATCTCTATGACAAATCTGAACGACTGTTGGACTACATGTTGCGCCATGGGGTGACAACAGTTGAAGCCAAAAGCGGTTACGGTTTGGATTGGGAAACTGAAAAACGCCAGTTGGATGTTGTCGCTGCACTGGATCGGGATCATCAAATAGATTTGGTATCTACCTTTATGGCAGCCCATGCGATTCCTACAGAGTACAAGGGCCGTTCCCAAGAATATTTAGATCTCATTGTGGAACAAATGCTTCCGAAAGTGAAAGAAGGACAGTTAGCTGAGTTCTGTGATATCTTCTGTGAAAAAGGGGTCTTTACAGCAGATGAATCTCGCTATCTTCTTTCTAAAGCCAAGGAGATGGGCTTCAAACTGCGGATTCATGCCGATGAGATCGAATCCATTGGAGGTGTTGATGTGGCAGCTGAATTGGAATCTACCAGCGCAGAACACCTGATGGTCATTACCGATGAGGGGATCAAAAAACTAGCAAAAGCAAAAGTTATTGGAAATCTGTTGCCGGCAACAACCTTCAGCCTCATGGAAGATACTTATGCACCGGCTCGTAAGATGTTGGACGCTGGCATGGCTATTACCCTAACAACAGACAGCAATCCAGGATCTTGTCCAACAGCCAATCTTCAGTTTGCCATGCATCTGGGGTGCTTCATGATGCACCTAACTCCAGTGGAAATTCTCAATGCAGTGACCATCAATGCAGCCTACTCAGTAGATCGTGCCAAAACGATCGGTTCTTTCGATGCTGGCAAGCAGGCTGACATTACCATCTTTGATGCGCCAAATCTAGACTATCTCTTCTATTTCTTTGCGACAAATCTAGTGACAGATGTCTACAAGAAAGGTCAAAAAGTCATTTAAACTACTCCATTTCAGTCGAGACTTTGCTGGTTTGTAAAAACCAGCAAAGTCTTTTTTCTATCAGATCTCCACAGTAAATGGGAACGCTTTATCGGATAATAAAAATTTGACTATCAAAGAATATTTTTCTTACTTTCTGTGTACAAAAAGGGAATTTCTTGATAAAATAGAATAATATTGAATAACTTCTTCAATATCATCTGTTTGACGCTGAAAACAGATTTTTTAAACTATTAAAAAAGCACAGGTTTTGAAGAAAATCTGTCTAGAATTTGTGAGGAGACAAGATGACTGTCGATTATAACAGCAAAGCATACTTGGATAAAGTAGATGCTTGGTGGCGCGCAGCCAACTACATTTCAGCTGCTCAAATGTACTTGAAAGATAACCCGTTGTTGAAGCGTGAAGTCGTTGAAAACGACTTGAAGGCTCACCCAATCGGACACTGGGGTACAGTACCGGGGCAAAACTTTATCTATGCTCACTTGAACCGGACCATCAATAAATACGACTTGGATATGTTCTACATTGAAGGACCAGGTCATGGTGGGCAAGTAATGGTATCTAATTCATACTTGGATGGTTCATACACTGAATTGAATCCAGGTATTCCTCAAAATGAAGAAGGTTTCAAACACTTGTGTAAGATCTTCTCATTCCCTGGAGGAATTGCTTCACACGCGGCGCCTGAAACACCAGGATCTATCCACGAAGGTGGAGAACTTGGTTACGCACTTTCACACGCTACTGGAGCTGTATTGGATAATCCAGATGTCATTGCTGCGACAGTAATTGGTGATGGTGAAGGGGAAACTGGACCATTGATGGCTGGTTGGTTGTCAAATACTTTCTTGAACCCTGTCAATGATGGTGCTGTTCTTCCAATCTTCTATCTCAATGGTGGGAAGATCCATAACCCAACAATCTTTGAACGGAAAACAGATGAAGAATTGACTCTCTTCTTCGAAGGTCTTGGTTGGAAACCAATCTTTGCTAATGTAACAGCAATCTCAGATGATCATGAAGCAGCACACGCTTTGTTCGCTGAAAAATTGGATGAAGCAATTGAAGAAATTAAAAAGGTCCAAGCAGAAGCTCGTAAGGGATCTGCTGAAGAAGCAACTCAAGCTGTTTACCCTGTCTTGATTGCCCGTATTCCTAAAGGATGGACTGGACCTAAAGCATGGGAAGGAACACCAATCGAGGGTGGTTTCCGTGCACACCAAGTTCCAATCCCAGTAGATGCGCATCATATGGAACATGTGGATGCCCTTCTTTCATGGTTGGAATCTTACCGCCCAGCTGAATTGTTCGATGAAAACGGTACATTACTCCCTGAAATTGCAGAAATCGCACCAAAAGGCGACCGTCGCATGGCCATGAATCCAATCACCAATGCAGGTGTCATCAAACCAATGAACACAGCTGATTGGAAGAAACATGCCTTCAAGATTGGAACACCAGGTGCCATCATGGCGCAGGATATGATCGAATTTGGTAAGTATGCAGCAGATCTTGTGGATGCGAACCCTGATAACTTCCGTATCTTTGGACCGGATGAAACCAAATCAAACCGTCTTCAAGAAGTCTTCACACGGACCAACCGTCAATGGTTAGGACGCATGAAACCAGACTACGATGAAGCTTTGAGCCCTGCTGGTCGTGTCATTGACTCTCAATTGTCCGAACACCAAGCAGAAGGAATGCTTGAAGGATATGTCTTGACAGGTCGTCATGGATTCTTCGCTTCTTACGAATCCTTCCTTCGTGTTGTAGATTCTATGATCACTCAACACTTCAAATGGTTGCGTAAATCTAAGACTCACACGACATGGCGTAAAAACTACCCTGCCTTGAACTTGATTGCGACTTCAACAGTCTTCCAACAAGACCACAATGGTTACACTCACCAAGATCCAGGTATCTTGACTCACTTGGCTGAGAAAACTCCTGAATACATCCGTGAGTACTTGCCAGCAGATACCAATACTTTGCTTGCAGTGATGGACCAAGCCTTTAAGGCAGAAGATGTGATCAACTTGATCGTTTCTTCTAAACACCCGCGTCCTCAATTCTACTCAGCAGCTGAAGCTGAAGAATTGGTTCGTGAAGGCTACAAGGTGATCGATTGGGCATCAACTGTTTCAGCAGATGAAGAGCCAGATCTTGTCATTGCAGCAGCTGGTACAGAACCAAACTTGGAAGCTTTGGCTGCGATTACAATCTTGCACCAAGCCTTCCCAGAATTGAAGATCCGCTTTGTCAATGTTGTGGATATTTTGAAATTGCGTCACCCATCAGTAGATGCACGTGGACTTTCTGACGAAGAGTTCGATAAAGTCTTCACGACTGACAAACCTGTTATCTTTGCCTTCCATGGTTACGAAGGTATAATCCGTGACATCTTCTTCAACCGTCACAACCACAATCTTCGTGTACATGGTTACCGTGAAAACGGAGATATCACAACACCATTTGATATGCGTGTGATGTCTGAGTTGGATCGCTTCCACTTGGCACAAGATGCAGCCAATGCAGCTCTTGGGGAAGAAGCATCCGCATTTGCTGCTCAAATGGATGAGACAGTTGCCTTCCACAACGCCTATATCCGTGAAAATGGAGACGACATTCCAGAAGTTCAAAACTGGAAATGGGAAAACGTGAATAAATAAGAAAAAAAGCCGGAGCAATCCGGCTTTTTTTCTTATTCAGACCGTCTTTTACATTTCCACTTGCTTTTTTTGAAACAGTTAAGCGCTGTTTCATTAGTTTGTGGAAGTCTTCTATCCACAGAGGGTGAAATCACCTTGTGGATTGCATTGATGATGCTAGCGGTAAAAGAATTTGATATTTTTTTAAAAATATTTGATTAGCCCATCAGTAGCTAGGTGAATGATTTCATAAAATAAAAAAGAATGCTGGAAAGTGGGATTGCTTGAGAAAGAAAATTACAAACGAATTCCAGTTTCTATAGTCAACCTTTTTTATATCTTGGTTGACTATTAAGAAGTTGTTTGTTATAATAGGTTAACCGTATTTGAAAGTGAGGTTAACTAAAAATGAAACAACATCATACTTTTTCAATTGTTCTTCCAGCTTTCGGAGCTGCTATCATTGCTTCTCTATCACAAATCATCATTCCGATAGGAGCGGTGCCCATCACCTTACAGACCTTTG
>OBUY01000124.1_pt1 | contig 39384 bp, 41 predicted proteins | sample 1475781 | NCBI WGS metagenome assembly OBUY01 (sample SAMEA2579912, study PRJEB22360) | human gut metagenome | biome: human gut; feature: human-associated habitat; material: faeces | place: Denmark | collected 2008/2010 | reverse complement strand
CCAGCCAATAAGAAACCAATGAACAATAAACCTGGTGAACAAAGAAATAACCAAAATCGTCCAAACAATCAATCAACGAATGGACAACAAAGAAACAACAACAACCAAAATCGTCACGGCCAAAGCAACACACAAAACCGTAGCAATCAAACAAATACAAACAATCAAAACCGCAATACCCAAAACAATAACGGTTCTACAACGAATCAAAATCGGACCAGCCAAAATAACAATGGCGGGAACAACCAAAACCGTGGCGGCCAAAACCGTAACAACAATTTTGGTGGCGGTCAAAATCGTAATAACCGGAATAACTTTAATAACCAAAACCGCAATCGTTTCAACAAAAAAGGGAAAAAAGGCAAACATCAACAAGAATCAGCGAAGCCAGCAGTACCAGCACGTAAATTCCGTGAATTACCAGATGTTTTAGAATATACAGAAGGTATGAACGTGGCGGATATTGCGAAAAAAATCCACCGCGAACCAGCGGAAATCATCAAAAAATTATTTATGATGGGTGTCATGGTTAACCAAAACCAAGCCTTAGATAAAGATACAATTGAATTATTAGCTGTGGACTATGGCATGGAACCGCAAGAAAAAGTTCAAGTTGATATTGCGGACATTGATAAATTCTTCGAACCAGAAGCAGTTGTTGAAGAAAACTTAACTACACGTCCCCCTGTTGTCACAATCATGGGACACGTAGACCACGGGAAAACAACATTATTAGATACATTGCGCCATTCTCGTGTGACTTCAGGTGAAGCAGGCGGTATCACGCAGCATATTGGTGCCTATCAGTTAGATATTGATGGCAAACCAATTACGTTCTTAGATACACCAGGACATGCGGCCTTTACAAGTATGCGCGCGCGTGGTGCCAGCATCACTGATATTACCATCTTAGTTGTTGCAGCGGACGATGGAGTAATGCCACAAACAATCGAGGCGATTAACCATGCCAAAGCGGCAAAAGTGCCGATTATTGTAGCAGTTAACAAAATTGATAAGCCTGGTGCAAATCCTGATCATGTGAAACAAGAATTAAGTGAACATGAATTAATTCCTGAAGAATGGGGCGGAGATACGATTTTTGTCAATATTTCAGCGAAATTCAATCAAAACATTGATGAGCTATTGGAAAATATTTTATTGATTGCTGAAGTAGAAGACTTAAAAGCTGATCCAACGCAAAAAGCAATTGGAACAGTGATTGAAGCGCGCTTAGATAAAGGTAAAGGTCCGGTTGCGACATTACTCGTTCAACAAGGAACTTTACATGTTGGTGATCCAATCGTTGTTGGTAATACTTACGGACGTGTTCGTGTGATGACCAATGACATGGGCCGCCGTGATAAAGAAGCAGGACCCGCAACTCCTGTAGAAATTACCGGATTAAATGATGTTCCTCAAGCGGGTGATCGTTTTGTGGTCTTTGAAGATGAAAAAACAGCACGTCAAGCAGGGGAAGAACGGGCTAAACGTGCGTTGCTTGAACAACGTTCAGCAAGTAGCCGTGTGACATTGGATAACTTATTTGAAAGCCTAAAAGAAGGCGAATTAAAAGAAGTTAATATCATTGTCAAAGCAGACGTACAAGGATCTGCCGAAGCCGTTTCAGCAAGTTTACAAAAAATTGATGTAGAAGGTGTTCGTGTGAAAATTGTTCACGCGGCAGTTGGGGCCATCAATGAAAGCGACGTAACTTTAGCTGCAGCAAGTAATGCGATTATTATCGGCTTTAACGTTCGCCCAACACCACAAGCGAAACAACAAGCAGAACAAGAAGAAGTTGATATTCGTTTACACCGTATTATCTATAAAGCCCTAGAAGAAATCGAAACAGCGATGAAAGGGTTATTAGATCCAGAATTTGAAGAAAAAATTACGGGTCAAATGACGGTTCGTGAATTGTACAAAGTATCTAAAGTTGGCACAATCGCTGGCTGTTATGTTACAGAAGGCTTTATTCGCCGCGATAGTGGCGTGCGTGTCATTCGTGATGGTATTGTTATTTATGAAGGTAAATTAGCAAGCTTGAAACGCTTTAAAGATGACGTGAAAGAAGTCAAACTTGGTTTTGAATGTGGCGCTATGATTGAAAACTTCAATGATTTACGTGTAGATGATGCGATTGAAGGCTTCATTATGGAAGAAATCAAACAATAATTTTAGTAATTGGAGGAAGACACTATGGCAAATTATCGTGACCGTCGTGTAGGTCAAGAAATCATGCGTGAAGTGAATGATATCTTGAACAAACGCATCAGAGATCCACGCGTCCAAGGCATCACTATTACAGATGTTCGTGTGACCGGTGATTTACAACAAGCAACGATTTATTACAGCTTGTTATCTGATTTAGCTTCCGAACAACAAAAAGCTCAACAAGGCTTAGACAAAGCCAAAGGACTGATTCGTAAAGAATTAGGACAACGGTTAACCTTGTATAAAACACCAGAGTTGATTTTTGAAAGAGACGAATCTGTCCAATACGGAAATCACATTGATGAGTTGATTCGTAAGTTGAATCAAGGTGAATAATTAAAAAGAAAAAGCACACCAGATGAATGGTGTGCTTTTTCTTTTCATGATTTCTTGATAAAATAGTCATGGAGGTGCAAAGATGAAAAGAATTGTTGCTTTCTATAAAAATGGAGATCGTTATTTAAAAGAAATGGGTTCAGGCAAGAGTTCCCTGTACTTTTTTCTTTTCTTCTTTGTACTACATAGTATGCGGGAACATATTATTCAGTTCATCGGATTTTGGCCGTCATTTATATTCGTCCTCATACTTGTCCCAAATCTTATGCTTGGCGTCGGACATATTAACCATTGGTACAAAAACCGCTCTTGAATTTTCCAGAATACTTTTAAGCATGGAACAAAATCCTTATTGATTTTGTTCCATGCTTTTTAAGTTAACCCGGTATTTAATACCATCACAGAATAATCCCTAAATTCAAAAATCCGTCCTTTATAAAGATAAGTGGCGCCATACTTTTGTCGATAGTACGTAATCACATTTTTTAATGTTTCAACATCGATTTCCAAAAATTCAGCACAAGAATAATGGTTACTTAAGCCAGCTTCAGAGCAACGAATTAAATCGTCTAATGTAACTAATTGCTCTAAGGCCACATTGCGGGCTTTCAACTCTTGCTTCCGATTTTCTGTACAATTTTGATTTAAAATAGTGCCAACGGATGTTTGATAATGCCCGTATTCCTCGGCTAAAATATTCTTCTTTTGACGGGTACTCAATGTTTTTTCAATATAAATTTTGCCATTTCGATACAACCCATAACAACCTGTTTGATTGTATAAATCAATTTCTAAAACCGTCACATCCTTTTGAATGGAACTGACGAGTTTTTCATAATCATTCACTTTACCATTCACCTGCCATTACTTAATAAAAAGAGTAGATGGGAAGTTAATCCTCTTTTTTGTCAGAAGAAATCGATTGTTGATATTTGGCATCAATTTCATCCAAGTAATCGTGAATTTTCTCGATCTCTTCTTTTGAAAATATCTTTTCTGGATCCCCAGCGTGGGCAGCCAGTGTCATTTCGTCACGGCGAGGGAATGAGAGAATTTCTGCTTGCGTTTGTTGTTCGTGTAATTGTTGTTCGGCAAATTGATAAACGATGGCTTGTCGTTGGGGTTCTAATTTTTTATAAATGCGGTCGATAGTTGAGGCATTTTTTTCCATGGGAACTTCTTGTCCCATCAACCAGGCCTCATTAATGTCTAATGCATCTGCAATGCGATAAACTTTGTCTTGTTTTGCTTCGTAACGACCAGCTAGCCAATCGCTGATCGAAGATTTACCGATGCCAGTTTTTTTCGCTAATTCACTAGGTTTGATGTTCTTGGCTGTTAAAGCCTCTTTTAAACGGACAGCAAAAATGTTCATATTTCCGAACCTCCTATTGCCTCAAAGTATACTATATCTGTTTAGAGAAGGCAAGTAACAATCGCAATTAAAATTAGAGGTTCATAAAACCGAACTCATGAGTTGACAGTGAAAATATTTGATGCTAAGATAGAGCCATTCAAATGTTCGGTTAACTGAACAAATTTTTTTGAACGCTTTGTTCGGAAAACCGTATTTTTCTAGAAAGGGTGAAGAAATGAGTCAGAACTATAAAAAAACGTTGTCGGATATGTTACTTTTAGCAATTATTTTATTAATAAGCAGTGTCTCAATAAAAATTGGGGCCATCGTGATTGGTATGATTGGCCTCATGGAATTACTAACAGAGTAACAATAATTTAGTCAAAAGGAGAGAAGCGGATTGGCAGAACGACGCATGTTTGCAAAAACGATTATTGATAGTGATGCGTTTTTAGATATGCCCTTATCAAGTCAGGCCCTGTATTTTCATTTAGCGATGCGTGCCGATGATGATGGATTTATCAATAATCCCAAAAAATTGCAGCGAATGGTCGGTTGTGGGGAAGACGATCTAAAATTGCTAATGGTTAAAAAATTTATTCTAGTATTTGAAAGCGGTGTGATCGTTATCAAACATTGGAAAATTCATAATTATATTCGCAGTGATCGTTACAAAGCAACCTTGTATCAAGAAGAGAAAAATCAGATTGTTGAAAAAAATAGCAAAGCTTATACGTTTAAAGCAGAATCGTCTGTCGGTGGTCAACCAGCTGACTACCAACTGACTACCAACGGTTACCACAGGAAAGCATAGTCCAGTCTAAGTTAGGTCAGAGTCAAGGTAGTAGTTCAGAAAACGATTGTTTAAAGATGATTTATTATTTTTATGAGGAAAACGGCTTTGGTACACTGGCCTCAAAAACAAGCCAAGATTTTAAGTATTGGTTGCAAGATTTTATACAAAAAGGGGCTAGCCAAGAGGAAGCATGCCAATTAATCTTGCATGCTTTAGGAATTGCCGTCGATCGAAATAAACGGAATTACGGCTATGTAAATGCTATTTTGAAAAGTTGGGAGCAACAAAATTATTTATCCGTACATGAAGTTCTGGTAAATGATAAAAAACAAGTGTTGGAGCATGCGCCGCAAATGACAGAAGAATATCAAGAGTTAGGTTTTTAAAGAAAGGAGGAAATCAGTATGCATGCGACAGATCAAACTTTTCAAATACTATTGAGTCAATTGTTAGAAAAAGTTGAAGACTGTTGTCCTGAATGTGGCAGTGAACAATATGTTTGGCAACAAAAAAATAAAGATGGCACAGAACGTTGTGCCCCAACTTGTTGGTCGTGTGGGTATAAAATGCTAAAAAAACATGGAACAACAAGCCAATCAACAACGTTCTCAAGAGAGTTTTATGGCACGTACACAAAAATTTTTTCATCAAGGGTCCTTAATTGCTGATGATGCGCTACGGCAATGTCGTTTAACCAATTACCAAACCACTGAATTAGAAACAAGACAAGCAAAAGAACGGACCTTAGCAGCAGTTTCAGCGATTGTTGAAGGAAAGCCAATCCACGTTATTTTTTCAGGGAAACCTGGTGTCGGTAAAAGTCATTTGGCTATCAGTATTTTAGTTGAAGTCTTAGAACGCTCTGCATATCAAAAGTATTGTTTATTTGTCAGCTACTCTGAGTTATTAGAAAAACTAAAAATGTCCATGAATGAATCGGCCAAAAGCCAAGCAAAGGCTCAAGCGTATATTACTAGAATGAAAAAAGCAGACGTTTTGGTTTTAGATGATTTAGGTGCTGAATTAGGAATTAAAAATAAAGTTAGTACGGATTTTAATAATGACATCTTAAACCGAATTTTAGAAGCTAGACAGAATAAAGCAACTATTTTTACTACTAATTTTTCTGGAAAACAACTGGTGGAGGCCTATGGAACACGCATTATTTCTCGTCTAATGAAGCACGCCAGTGGCTATGTTTTCCAATATAAAGACACAACAGACAAACGAATGAGGAGTGTGAAATAAATATGTTAACAATTATTATTGGGTTTATCTTTTGGACAATGACACTAATGTTAGGTTATCTAATTGGTGAAAGAGAAGGCCGTAAACATGAGTAATTTAACAAAACGTAAAAAAGATTTATTTGAAATGAAAAGCGTTGTATTTAAAGATATTTCAAAGCAACAAAGCGAAAAAGCACAAAAAAGAAAACGACTCTTACAACTAATGAATCAATATCCCGATTGGGCAAGTCAAAAAAATAAACTTATTATGCAGGAAATTCAAGAATTAGGACAAGCAATCGGTAATTGGTCGATGGATCAATCAAGACCCATCCAATCCATCAAGGCCGCATCGTTTACAAAAAGCGAGTATCTCTATTTAATTTGGCTCGGTTATTCAGATGAAGCGATTCGTCACGGCTTAGACATGTCGAAAGAGTGTTATTTTATTTATCGATTAACACTTTTAAATGAATAAAAGTAAAGGAGATTAACCAATGCGTACGTCAACATTTAATTATATCAAAGATATTTTAGCAGACTTTTATAAAACAGAAGAGTATATCCGTCAACGGGAAGAAGAATTACGGCACCCTTATCAAGAAGCAGATTTAAATGCTGGTATTAGAGGACAAGGACTTCACTCTGTAGTGACCGAACGAATGGCGATTACGATAGCTATGGATCGTCGTCTGTGGAACTTAGAGAGAAATCGAGACATTATCAAAAATTGTTTAGCCGAAGCGGATGAACAAACGCGCGTGATTATTGAAGAACTATATATGAAAAACCGGCCCTCTTTAACATTAATTGGACTTGCCCAGCAATTATTTATTAGTAAAAGCCAAGCCTATAAATTAAGAAATCATTTCTTTGAAGCGGTGGCGGATGAACTAGGGATGTAAACATGGAAAAAGCGTGGAATTTTTTCAGGTGTCAACATGGTAAATTAATAGTGTCGAAAGAGATAGATAAACGTGAGGCAACCAAAAAAATAAAGACACGGAATTCTATGATTTTGACTGCTTTCTTGTGTCAGCTATGAAGGAGCAGAAAATGCCGGCTACTTTCAAGATCCTTCATTTTGACTAGAAGAGAGCCAATTTGTTAACCAATCCTGAATTTTTTGAATGGAAAGGTGGCGCTAAAAATGAATGAAGCGGAACAAGAATTATATGAAGCCCTTGTTGCAATCTGCCAGACGTCAGGATTTTTGTTGCTAGAGGAACTGCCGACAGATTTACCAGATCAGCCATTTGTTTACTTAGGTGATAGTAAAGAATTACCTAAGCCAACTAAATCAGCTATTTTGGGTGAAATTGAATTAATAATGCATGTTTATGGTGCGTTATCTGAACGACAACAAATTTCTACAATTAAAGGAACGATTTTACGGCAGGCAACCAGTAACTTAAAACGAACGGCTCATTTTAATTGGGGTATCAAACATCAAGAAGTCAAAGCACAAATGGTAAAAGATACCAAACAAATGAAAAAAACAATTTGGCATGCTGTACTACCATTACACATGCAATTTTACTAGGAGGAATTATCAATGGGAGAAGTTATGCAAGGAAAAGACCGTATTTTATTAGTTCGTCGCTTGGATGAAGCAGCGACAAAGAAAGCAATGAAACCCTTATTTCAAATTGAACATGAATGGGAATTCTCACGTGAATCGAGCGGTACGCAAACAAAAGATGGCGTTGCGAATGCTGTTTCTGGTTTAGAAGTTACGTTATCGTTAAGCGGTTTAGCCTCTCGAGATGATGAAAATTTATACATGAAAGACGCAGTTGAAGATGGCATCTTAATGGAATTTTGGGATGTTGATTTAAAAGGTGAAAAAAATGCGGAAGGTAAATATCCAGCAATTTATGCCCAAGGTTATGTAAATTCATGGAGTTTACCAGCCAATGTAGAAGAATTAGTAGAAATTGAAACAGAAGCCTCTATTAATGGCAAGCCACAAGATGGCTTTGCAACAATAGAAGCAGATATTATTGCGGAAGCACAATATGCGTTCCAAGATACCGTTCCAGAGAAAGCACCACAACCTGGCGCATAATCAAAAAGTGTTGAATTTTAGGAGGATAAAAAATGAATTTAGAGATTAACGGAAAAACAATTGAAGTGAAATTTACGATTGGCGCGATTCGTGAATTAGATAAACGTTACCAAATTGAAAATGGCGCTGCCAAATTCGGCATGGGCATCAGTTCAGCAATGATTTATTTACGCCAATACAATCCAGTAATCTTAGTTGACATCATGGAAGCTTTACAAAGTGGGCAATTAAAAATAGGTAAGTCGGAAATTGAAGCATGGTTAATGACCCAAGATGTCAAAAAACTTTCAGATGATTTGCTTAAAGAAATGGGAAAGCAACCTCTTACAAAACCAATGATCGATCAGTTCAGCAAAGAAGCGAAGAAAGCAGAAGCGCAAGCGACCAACTAATTAAAACGAGCGATGACGTGTATCACGACATCGCTCTTTCTGCTTTTCGCTACTTAGGCTGTCGTTCATTTGAAGAAGTGGATCGGATGACCATGTCTGAATTTGAATTACGAATGATTGCTTTTAATTTAGCAGAAGTAGATGAAGAGCGGAAAAGGCACGAGCTTGCCTACTTAAATGTTAAAGCGCAAGCGACAAACAAAAAAGGAAAACCCGTTTTTGAAAGCTTTAAAAGTTTTTATGATTATGAAAAACGAGTTGCTGAAGTTCTGGCAGCTAACCAGCCACAACGAACGAAATTAAATGAGCGGAAAAAAACGCAACTTGCCACTGTGGCAGAGCGTCTACGCCGCTATCGAGAAGGGAGGAGAGTAGATGGAGAATGACAAAGAAAAAACGCCGTTGTCGGAGGCAAAGAAAAGCCTTGCAGGCGTCCAACAAGCATTAAAAAGTATGAGCGGTGAGTATGCCTTATTAAGTGGATATTTAGGGAAAATTAGTGCGGGTGTCAATCAGTCAGCCACGGTCATGAACACATTTAAAACCGTCATGCAACAATCTGGAGAAACAGTGAAAAAAACAGGAGACGAAACAGCAAAGGCAGCAGATCAAATGAACACAGCGTTAACAGATTCTGCTGAACAAGCCGGTGAAGCAGCTAAAAAAGCGGGGAAAAAAACCTCTGATGGCTTTACTAATGCACAAAATAATATGCTGAGCTTTGGGACGGCCATGACTAGTGCCGTTTCCTTACCTATGCTGAACGTTTTAAAAACAGCTATGGGCGTCGGTGCTGGGGTCAGTGGCGAATTTCAAGGAATGCAAGGACTGATTATGGCCAGTGCAGGAGGGATTTCTGATTCATTGCAAGGCGAGTTGCAAGGGGCATTGACTCAGATGAATCAATCATTTGAAGCGGCGGCACAAGTGATTCAAAGCGTGATGGCTCCAGGAATGGAAATTTTGGTTCAAGTGGTTATCACAGTCGTCAAAGGCATTACAGCTTTGGTGAATTTATTTATCAAATTACCAAAACCCGTCCAAGTTTTTATTGTTGCCATTATGGGCATTTTAGCCGCCATTGGGCCCATGTTGATTATGGTAACGATGGCTCAGCAAAAATTTCAACAGTTTAGTGCTGGTTTGGCTCTTGTACAAGGAAACATTGGGAAGTTAGGTGGTGGCTTATCAAAACTAAGTGCTAGTTTTAGTGCCTTAGGTGGAGGACCATTAATTTTAATTGTAGCAGCCGTTTTAGCAGCGGTAGCAGCGTTTATTTATTTCTATAAAACCAATGAAACATTTAGAAATAGTATCAATAGCTTAGCTAGTGCCATTCAAGGAGCTGTTTCAGCGGCGTTTGGCAAATTGGTAGGACTGCTACAACAGATCCAGCCGGCCTTTCAGCAAGTAATGGCAGTTTTTAAACAATTTTTTGCAGTAGGCTTAGAGAAAATGGCGACTATTTTTTCAACAATTGGTCGTGTGCTAGCAGGCGTTTTTGCCAGCGGCTTGCAATTAGGTAGTAACTTATTAGGGCAATTTGGTGGCACCTTTGACAAAGCTGGTTTAGCGGTTGGTCTTTTGGTAAAAGTTCTGACAAAGGTTGCACTGGCTGCATTAGGAATTTCTGGGCCGTTTGGTCTAATTATTTCCTTGATTGTTTCATTCGTGACGGCCTGGATGAAAACCGGTGATTTGAGTGCGGGTGGTATTACCCAAGTCTTTGATAATTTAGGTAACACGATTACATCGGTTACAACAATGCTTGCGGCTAATCTACCGAAAGTTATACAACTTTTTACAACAGTCTTAACCAGTATTCTCGGGAAAATAACAGAAGCTATTCCAAGCATCGTCACCGCGTTATCTAGTTTAATTACGTTAATTGTTGGTGCGATCGTTGCCAATTTGCCAGTCTTAATTGAAGCGGCAACACAAATTATTACTACGTTGATTCAGGGGATTACAACAGTCTTACCAATGTTGATAGAAGTTGGTTTGAGCTTATTAATGACTTTAGTTAATGCGATTGGCACCGCCTTGCCAACAATTACAACTGCAGCGATTAATATCATCACTACATTAGTGACAGCTTTTGTCACAGCGTTACCAATGCTAGTTACAGCAGGTGTTTCAATTATCACAGCCTTAGTCAATGCATTTGTTACTATGTTACCGTTGATTTTGACTGCTGGTTTACAAATTTTGATGGCATTAATCACTGGGATTATGACGATTTTACCTCAGTTAATTCAATCAGCGCTGACGATTATTCTAGCGTTAGTGACTGCGTTGGTAGGTGCCTTACCACAGATTATCAGCGCAGGTGTCAAATTGTTAATGGCGTTAATTCAAGGGATTATTTCGATTTTACCAACCTTAGTTGCGGCAGCTATTACCTTAATTTTGACATTGGTAAATGCCTTAATTGGTGCCTTGCCACAAATCATCAGCGCAGGCGTCAAATTGCTAATAGCTTTGATCCAAGGGATTATTTCAATTTTACCGCAACTGGTTACTGCAGCAATTACGCTAATTACCGCTTTAATGGGTGCGTTTATCAATGCGTTGCCACAGTTGTTAAGTGCTGGGATTCAACTGATTCAAGCCTTAATTAATGGTGTACTCAGTCTATTGGGTACCTTGCTGTCCGCAGCAGGAACATTAATCTCACAAATGATCACGAAGATTGGTTCTTATTTTGGTCAACTGTTAGCTTCGGGCGGACAGTTAGTTGAAAATATCAAAAATGGGGTTACCAATGCAGCCGATCAGGTAAAAAATGCCATTGGTTCTGTAATTGAAGGTGCTTGGCAAGCAATCCAAGGTTGGTTTTCAAAATTCACCGATGCCGGTGCGAATATTGTCGGCATGATTGCTGATGGAATTACAGGCGCAATAGGAAAAGCCAAAGAAGCAATCGATGGGGTCGTCAGTAAAATTCGTAACTTTTTACCATTTTCACCAGCAAAAGAAGGTCCCTTATCTGATTTGCATAAATTGAATTTCGGCGGCACGATTGCCACGGGGATTTATGCAGGCGAAACAGCCGTTAGTAGAGCAATGGCTTCTATTTTAGATTTACCGCTGTTAAATGATTTTGCCTTGGACTTAGCTGGTCGAGGAAACTTCACGGCAACGATTGACCATCGTTTAGAAAATGATGCATACAATCGACCATTATTTGTGACAGTAGAGTCAACGTTAGATGGAAAAGTTGTCGCAGCAACTACGGCGCCTTATTTAGCAACAGAGTTACAACGACAACAAGTGAAACAAAATAACCGCTTAGGAAGGAGAGGATAACATGTATAAATTTGTTGATACCAATCAAGCAACTCATTCAACGCCTCTTCCTTCAGAAGCGTTGAATTTTAACGGTCAATTTTTAGAAAAAGTCATCCCTGGCTATCAAACATTATCAGTTTCAGGACGAGAATTAGTTCCAAGCGAAATTGAAAGCTATCAATTAGGGATTCGTGATGGTAAACGTCACGTTTATGCGCGAATTCCAGAACGAGAATTAACAGTCAAATATCGCCTTTCAGCTGTGAATAATGAAGCGTTTCGAGATGCATTTAATCATTTAAACGTTGCTTTGTTTACGGAAAAAGACGTTTCTATTTGGTTTAACGATGAACCGGAAATGCTGTGGTTTGGCAGTAAGTCTTCAGTGAGTGATGTACCCGAAGGTGTTAACCAAGTAACAGGCACCTTTACTTTATTGCTTTCTGATCCGTATAAATACACACGGAGTGATGCGACTAGTGTGATGTGGGGTTCGCCAACCATTACATTTCAAGCGAATTACTTAATGGGGAATACAGGCTCAGGTGCAGTTGATTTTCCAATTTTAATTGAAGGCGGGGCTTATTGGGGATCAACCATGATTACCTTTCAAAATCGGGCTTACACGATGGGGGATTTAGGTAAAGAAGTTCGGCCAATTGAAATTTATCCTACGGTCGAAGGATTAAAAGTCAAACCGATCATTATTTTAACAGGAACCGGACGTGGTGTTTGGATTAAAACACGGAACGATACAATTAACTTAGGAGACTTTGATCGTTCGGAAATTATCATTGATACTGAAAATTTTTATCTGACAAAAAATGGTGCACCGATGATTCGACCAATGAACGATTTTTATCTATATCCCAATGAACCGCTGTATATTCAAGCCAAAGATAGCGACTTCCGCTTGACGATTCGCTATCCTAACCGATTTGTGTAGGAGGGTGATTAAATGTTAATGGCGCTGGATTTGAAAAGAACATATACGGCAATCTTGGATAATGCCTATCAAGTCAGTTATGAAAAAATAGAGAACAAAATTGGCAGTTTAGATTTTACCATGCCGCTAGATGATCCTAAAAATGAATTTATTGCAGAAATGCAATGGGTGGAACTGACCGACAATGAGAATGAATATATTGGTTTATATCGCGTGATGCCAACCACAATTAAGAAAGATGCGAACAATAATCAAATTCACTACTCTGCCACAGAAGCACTATGTACCTTAGGCGATACTGTCCTTTTTGGTTGTCACGAAATTAAAAACAAAACAACGAAAGAGGCCATTCAATTTCTATTGAATAAACAAAAAACAAAGCATTGGGTCCTAAAAAAATGTGATTTTTCAAGGAAATTAACCTATAAATGGGAGAATGAAAACGGGCTAGTCGAGCCTTTATTTAGCATCCCAGCCGATTTCGAAGAGGAATATCTTTGGCAATGGAATACAGAGGTCTATCCTTTTGAACTTTCATTAGTCAAACCGCCAACAGAACCAGTTGCGCGAATTCAAGAAGGTTACAACATGCAAGGATTTGAAATAGAACGTAATCCCAAGATGCTAATCAATCGGATTTATCCATTAGGTTCAGGCGAAGGTGTTAACAAAGTCAATATTCGCTCGGTCAATCAAGGGGTTCCGTATTTAGAGAACAAGGCCGCAATTGACCGCTATGGTTTATTAGAGTCAATTTGGGTGGAACAGCGTTTTTCTGATCCCAAGGCATTAAAGGAAAATGCTTTGCGAATGTTAGAAGAATGGACCAAGCCACAAGTTTCTTGGGTAGTGACTGCAGCTGATTTAATTAAATTAACAGATCAACCTTTGGCAATCGATCGTTTGCGGTTGGGCACGGTTATCATGATTAATACGAATGAGTTTGGGAGTGTCAACCTTCGTATCAAAAAAGAAAGTAAAAAAGATGTCTTTGGTGCCCCCCAAGACATTCAGCTAGAGTTGGGAAATCTGCAAGAAACAATTCATAGTACCATGACAGCTTTCAGTCGGAAACAAGAGATTAGCGAAACTTACGCACAAGGGGCGACGACACTTTTAAATCGTTCAATACAAGTAGAACTTAGCAAGACACAGCCAGTGGAGCTGAATTTATACTTTGACGAGGACATTCTTTATGTAAACACCGCAGAATTAACGTTCAAGGCAACTGCTAAAGGACCTTCGCATTCTGTAACGAATATTGATTTGGTAGTGGATGGCAAAAAATTACCCCAACTATCATTGCAACAACAACGGCTAAACATTTTGAGTTATTTACGAAAAACAACAGATGGAAAAATCGAACGCGGCAATCACACGCTTCAATTTTTCTCTCATCAGCCACTATGGTTGGATGCTTCGGTCATCTGTCGTGTGTATATTCAATCCCAATTGGGTGGCCAGTTTTAATAAAATAATGAAAACTAGAGGAGTGTGACGAAATGTCAGTAGAACATATTGAAGAATTAGATACCCTGAATCAAGGTCGCCTTAAAATCAATGCAATCTTGGATCAGTCGAATGCATCAGCTGAGAAAGTAGATGCTTTCCAAGTCCAGTTAACGAATGGAATTTCTGAAGCGAAAAACATCGCAGATGAAGCTGGCAAAGAAGCCGTACAAATTGCCACCGATGCAGGCAATCAAGCAAATGAAACAGCCAACCAAGCGATGAACAATGCCAAAACAGCAATTACGATTGCAGGAAATGCAGTTTCAACGGCAAATAATAATAAACAAGAATTTGATACTTTGCGAAATGATTTCGATCAATTAGTAGCAGAAGCAGGTGATAGTAATCCAGAAATTGTCCAAGCACGCACAGATACACAAGGCATCAAACAAGCTACCTTAGCGAATCGTCTTCAAATTGATTTGAATAACCGTATGACAAAAGCAGACGGTATTTCTTTATTGGCTAAGCCAACTACTGTCAAAATGAAGTTAGACTTTAACGGTAAAACGGCCGGCAATACAGCCACCAATGCAAACAGTTATTCCACTGATTTTACGGCTAAAATTCTTAAAAAGCCAACAGACGTTTGGGAGGAAGTTTCCCAAGCGGACTACAATAAAATGGCCAGCCGTGATGATGAGGGTGTGAAAACAGGTTCCACCCAAAGTGGTGTAATTCCACAACAGTTAGCGGCCTTCAATCTCGTTGAAGCCGCAAAAAAATTAATTCCACAAATGTTTGAAACATTCACAACTGACGAGGCGGTGGCATTTATTCGCCAGAACGTTCAATTTTTTACGATTAATCAACGTGTGAAAGCCGCTGCGCCGAATAATCAAACGATTAAAATCGCTGCGTATTTACCAACTACGGATAATTGGGTAACTCAAATCCAAGAATCAGCAAAAGAGTTCGGCGATTTTTCAATTCAAATCAATGATCAGAATTTTATCACAGATGAAGGTTTCATTTATTTAATGAGCTATACAGATTCATCAAATGGGGTAACGCCAGCCAGCGTAGAAGTTGATTACGTGGGGCTTCATATTGGTCTGTCTGTTGATGCCCAAGCGGTTTTAGCGAAGAGTGGTTTTGTTCAAGCAGAGCAACTCAATACCCATGTGGAAAATCAGGATAATCCGCACCAAGTAACCGCTGAACAAGTGGGGCTAGGCAATGTAGAAAATTATGGCTTCGCATCAGACAGCGAAGCAGTCGCGGGAACTTTAACTAGTAAATATATGCACCCGAAAAACGTTGCGGAAGCGATTAAAGGTCAAGCTGTGACACAAACAGGTGATCAAGAGATTGCTGGGGTGAAGAATTTTGTAACTATGCCAACCGTCAATGGTTTGCCTTTGGAATCCTCTAGAATGGCCATTTATGAAGCTAGTGGAGTTGGTGAAGTCGAGGCAAAATATCAGGCGGCCTTTAATAAGGATAATATGAAATTTGTATTAATTAGGGTAGGAAATCGTGTCGATGCATTTGTAAGATGTAATTTGAGTGATCCAACGAAATTGAATACCCACATGCCTAAAATATTTAATATACCAACTGGGTACAAAATGTCCTCAAAAATAAGTGCTAGTGTCTGGAATATTCCGCTGTCAGTTGCACCTGCCGCTTTTCCGTATCCTAATTGTAATGCACTATATGAAATCGGGAATCAAGGGATAATTTTTGCCTCAAGCAGAGCTGGAAATATTTACCTACAAGGAAGTTGGTACACGGACGATCCGTTTCCGACAAAATAACAAGCTAGTTTAGGAGACTTTTTATGGAACGTTATCTCAACACAATAACAATGCTTTTAAGCATTTTCGGTGGGATTGTCGTACGTTTATTAGGCGGATTAGATCAATTGTTGGATGTCTTCCTCTTTTTAATTATTGTCGATTTCATCACAGGTTGGATTAAGGCAATCGCCACAAAAGAATTGTCCAGTCGGATTGGTATGCTCGGAATTGCGAAAAAAGTGACGATGTTATTTGTGGTTGCCGTAGCGGTTCGTGTTGAAAAAGTTGTGGGGAACAATTTGCCAATTCGGGAAATGGTTCTGATTTTTTACATTGCGAACGAAGGACTTTCTTTTTTTGAAAATATTGCGACCTTTATTCCTATGCCGAAAAAGTTAAAAGAGTTATTTATTCAGTTAAAAAATAAAGATGATTAAGTAGAAGTGGTCTGGACAAACGTAGAACTTTCGGCTGATTGCCGAAGAAATTACTTCTGTCCCGCCATTTATCTGCAGGTTTAAGCCATGAAAGAGAAGTTATTTTGACTTTCCTTTCATGGCTTTTTTTAGAAAGGAGTATGCTATGTTTAAAAAATTAATGATTCAACTTGCTTTAGTGATTGGCTTAAGTTTAACGATTCCGATGACAGCTTGCGCTTACACCATCGAAGCGGATCCAATCAACTTTACTTATTTTCCAGGCTCTGCAACCAATGAATTAATTGTTTTACATGAATCAGGAAACGAGCGGAACCTAGGACCACACAGTTTAGACAATGAAGTAGCCTATATGAAACGAAATTGGTCAAATGCTTATGTCTCATATTTTGTCGGATCTGGTGGACGAGTGAAACAATTAGCTCCTGCTGGTCAAATTCAATATGGCGCAGGTTCTTTAGCTAATCAAAAAGCCTATGCGCAAATCGAATTGGCTCGAACGAATAATGCGACGACATTTAAAAAAGATTATGCTGCCTATGTTAATTTGGCCCGTGATTTGGCTCAAAACATTGGTGCTGATTTTTCGCTGGACGATGGAACAGGTTATGGAATAGTCACTCATGATTGGATTACAAAAAATTGGTGGGGAGATCATACAGATCCTTATGGTTATTTAGCGCGTTGGGGGATTAGTAAAGCGCAGTTGGCACAAGATTTACAAACGGGCGTTTCTGAAACAGGTGAGACTGTCATTATTCAGCCAGATAAACCTAATGCGCCAAAATATCAAGTAGGACAAGCAATTCGTTTCACTTCAATCTATCCAACACCAGATGCTTTAATCAATGAACATCTATCAGCAGAGGCACTTTGGACACAAGTAGGAACAATTACAGCGAAATTACCCGACCGACAAAACCTTTACCGTATTGAAAATAGCGGACATTTGTTAGGCTATGTGAACGACGGCGACATTGCTGAACTTTGGCGCCCGCAAACGAAGAAATCATTTCTAATTGGTGTGGACGAAGGTATTGTTTTAAGAGCGGGCCAACCTAGCCTGTCAGCCCCAATTTATGGTATTTGGCCTAAAAATACTCGCTTTTATTACGATGCGTTTTATATTGCAGATGGGTATGTTTTTATTGGTGGAACAGATACAACAGGCGCGAGAATTTATTTGCCAATCGGACCAAACGATGGCAACGCACAGAATACATGGGGATCATTTACTAGCTAAAAAAAGCCACAAACTCTGCTTTTATCAGAGTTTGTGGCTTTTTTTGCATTTAGCAGAGATTTTGCCAAAGGGAATAAGCAACGGAGACTGCGAAGCTAGGTACTTTTATGCTATAATGACAAAGTTAGTATTATCGGAACTGGAGGAACTATAATGGACGGCATTTTACCGTTATGGAAAGAACGTGGCATGACAAGTCATGACTGCGTATTTAAATTGAGAAAAATTTTACATACCAAAAAAATTGGTCATGGTGGTACGCTAGATCCAGATGTCGAAGGGGTCTTACCCATCTGCGTTGGCAAAGGAACGAAAGTGATCGAATACATGGTAGATTCTGGCAAAACCTATGAAGGTGAAATTACACTTGGATTTGCTACGACAACCGAAGATGTTAGTGGCGAAATTGTTGAAAAAAAACCAGTTACAACACCTCTGTCAACTGAACAAATTGATCAAGCAATGGCCGAAATGACAGGTGAAATCACACAAATCCCACCGATGTTTTCTGCGGTGAAGGTCAATGGTAAACGTTTATATGAATATGCCCGGAACGGGGAAGAAGTTGAACGGCCCCAACGAAAAGCTATGATTTATTCATTTGAACGTACTAGTGAACCAATTTTTAACGAATCCGCTCAAACACAAAGTTGGCGGTTTAAAGTGGTCTGTGGCAAAGGAACCTATGTGCGGACACTATCCGTGGATACTGGCAAAAAATTAGGCTATCCTGCCCATATGTCGGATTTAACGAGAACGGCAAGTGGCGGTTTGCAAGCTGCGCAATGCTTAACGTTAGAAGAAGTAGCCAAACAAATGGCTGCTGAAACAATCGATCAATGCCTGTTGCCCATTGAGACAGCAGTAGAACAATTCCCACGAATTGATTTATCAGATGAATTGTATCAAAAAGTAAAAAATGGCATGCGTTTGCACAAAAAAGAATTAGGAATAAAGGCAATGCCGGAATCCTTAGTCGCCTTATTTTACCAAAATCAAGTGGTTAGTTTATACATGCCACACCCAACGCATGATAAATTATTGAAACCAAGTAAAGTTCTACGGAACAATTAAATAAAAAAGAAGGAAGTTTTTGCACATGCAAGTTATTCAACTACATCATCCCTATGAACCCAATCAAATTCCTAATGAAGAAGTCGTGATGGTCCTAGGCTTTTTTGACGGTGTTCACAAAGGCCACCAAAAAGTAATTGAAACAGGCAAAAAGATTGCTGAGGAAAAAGGCTTGAAGTTAGCTGTGATGACCTTCAACCAACACCCATCAATCGTTTTTCAAAAAGTTTTACCAGAAAATATGAAATATTTAACTAGCTTGGAACAAAAAGAACGCCTAATGGCCAACTTGGGCGTTGATATTTTATATATTGTCGAATTTACTTCAGCGTTTGCTCAATTAAAACCGCAAGATTTTGTCGATCAGTATATCGTTAATTTAAATAGTGCAGTGGCAGTCTCTGGGTTTGATTATACGTATGGTCCTAAAGAAATCGCTGGAGTCAAACAGTTACCAACTTATGCGCAAGGCCGTTTTGAAGTGGTGACAGTACCAAAAGAAGAAATGACTGGTGCCAAAATTAGCTCAACAAGAATTCGCGAAAAAATGGAAGCCGGCGAAATGGAGGAGGTCACGGAGTTGTTAGGATATATTTATGAAACAGAAGGAACAGTTGTCCATGGCGATGCTCGTGGCCGTTTATTGGGTTTCCCGACCGCTAATGTCAAAGTGAAAAGCACCGTGCGCTTACCAAGAATTGGCGTCTATGCTGTGCAAATCGAAGTTGGTGGCAAATGGTATGTCGGCATGGGCTCAATTGGTCATAATGACACCTTTGGAGAAGGACGCGATTTAACCGTGGAAGTCTATATTTTGGACTTCCATCAAGATATCTATGGTGAGCAAGTGGTGGTTCGTTGGAATCATTATTTACGTGACCAAGTGAAATTCAATGGGGCTGAAGCCTTGATCGACCAATTAAAACAAGATGAACGAGATACGGCTGACTATTTCCAACAATCTGAGGACAAATAATGAAGATTCGTCAAGAAAAACCTGCAGAGTATCAAGCTGTAGAGCGTTTAACGTATCAAGCGTTCAAGGAATTAAACTTGACCGAAAACTGGCGTCCCACAGAGCATTTTATCGTGCATTTATTAAGAGAAAGTGCCGACTTTATTCCGGAGTTGTCCTTAGTTTCAGAAACTGATCAAGGAAAATTAACGGGTCATATTATGTCTTCAAAAGCCAAATTACGATTACCTGATCATACAGAAAAGGCTGTTTTGACCGTTGGGCCGCTAAGTGTCCATCCAGAAGCACAGAACACGGGCGTAGGCTCAGCGTTAATTAAGCATTCTGTTCAGAAGGCCAGAGAATTAGGCATCGGCGGATTGATTATCCTGGGCCATCCAACTTACTATACGAAGTTCGGTTTTGTTCCAGCGACTACTTTTCAGATTACGTTACCGGAAAAAGAAACATCAGAAGCATTATTGGCTTTGGAATTACTGCCAGGTTATTTTGGCACAAGTGGTGGGGAGTGGCATTTTTCAACATGCTTTGCTTATCCAGAAACACACCCTGCAGAATTAGAAGCCTTTGAAGCAGACCTCGGAATAAATGAATAAAGAATAATAAGACGCGACAACTACTAGTTAAGTACTGGTGGTTGTCGCGTCTTTACTACTTTTTATTACAAAGTAGTTGACAGAACCGGTACTCAGTATTATTATGTAGTGGTACATAGTACTAAAGAGTAGTTTAGGGAGGAAAAGCAGTGAAGCAGACAGAGTTGCTAAAAGGCATTTTAGAAGGTTTAGTTTTAGCCATCATCCGAAGGAAAGAAACATATGGTTATGAAATTACAAAAATTTTAAATGACCAAGGTTTTACTGAAATTGTTGAAGGAACCGTTTATACGATTTTACTGCGTTTAGAAAAAAATCAATGGGTTATAGCTGAAAAAAAGCCTTCAGAAAAAGGGCCAATGCGGAAGTTCTATCGCTTAACCTCATCAGGAGAAGCAGAACTCGCTGATTTTTGGCAGCGGTGGACGTTGCTTTCAAAACAAGTAAACAAGATGAAAAAAATGGAGGGATAGAGCATGTCAAATTTTAAAGCGTTGATCAAAAAAGTTGTGGGGGATAAAAAAGAGTACAAAGAATATAAACGACGGATTGCAGCATTACCAGCAGAGTATCGACAAGTATTTCAAGAAATTGAAAAATATGCATGGCATTTTTCAGATCATAGCGGAGCCAATATGTTCAATGCGTTGACTGATTTACTTGATTTGTTTGAAGAAGGAGCTGCTAACGGAACACCTATCAAAAATATTACGGGAGAAAAAGTAGGCGATTTTGCTGAAACAATTGTCAATGAAGTCGCTGGCAAATGGACTGATAAACAGAAAGAAAAACTGAATCATCAATTTTCTAAACAATAGTCAAAACAAAAAAGGAGAATGAACATGGTTGAAAATTTTTTTAAAGAAGGAAAGTTGCTGGTTATTCCCAAGAAAAATGCGAAAAAAGTCCAAGTGTTTCAACGTGTGGCCAACCAATTTGAATTTGGGAAAGAATATACGGAAAAAGAAGTCAATCAGCGACTTAGAGAAATCTATGAAGATTATGCACTTTTGAGACGGTATTTAGTAGATTATCAGTATTTAGAAAGAGATAAGTTTGGAAAAATTTATCAGAAATGTGAGCAACACACAAAAATTATATAAATGGCTTTTTTTAAAAGTAGCGAAACTAGGTGAAATGAACCAAGTCTAGCTACTTTTTGTTATGTAAGCTTAGTAATAGTTCTATAAAAAACTCTCTATTTGTTTTCTAACTCAGACTGGTAAGATTGATTTAATTAGAAAAAGATAGAGGTGAGAGAATGAATCTACGTACTTTAGGTCTAACAAAAATTCTTTTGACCTTTATTATATTAAGTATTATTGGCGCGTTAATGATTTATAGCGCCAGTAGCTATGACTTGCTGATGCAAGGCGTGAAGCCCACTGCTGTGTTTATTAAACAAGGCATTATTATGTGTCTCAGCTGGGTGCTAATGTTCATGATTTACAAAGTTCGATTAGAAGTGTTATTTAATAAAAAAATTGCGATTGGACTGCTTTTAGTTTCGGTACTATTACTGTTAATGGTTCGACTACCTTTTTTTGGTGTAGCAGCGAATGGCGCACAACGTTGGATTTCTCTCTTTGGAATCCAGTTTCAGCCATCAGAACTTTGTAATTTTGCGATTATTTATTACTTGAGCTGTTATTTAGGTGAAAAAGAAAATGGCTTGACAACGAAGCAGTTAAGGAAACAATGGCTGTTTGTTTTGGTCGTTGCATTTTTAGTTTTGATTCAACCCAAAGTTGGCGGGGCCATTCTTATTTTAGTTATTGGCAGTGTCTTGATTTTCTCAGCAAGTATTCATGCAAAATTTAGTGTAATTGCTGCGGGGATTGTCGTTGCTAGCGCGGCGCTTCTTTCTAAAATAATTATTTTTCTAGGCGATCACCAGTACTTACCACATTTTTTTGCGCATGTGTATGACCGCTTAGTTGTTTTGAAAAATCCGTTTTTATCCTTTCATGATCGCGGATTTCAGCCTTCAATGGCCTATTTAGCGATGTATAACGGTGGGTTTTGGGGCACTGGACTAGCCAATGGTATGGTAAAAAAAGGTGGCTTGCCAGAAGGTCAAACCGATTTTATCTTTGCGGTGATTGTGGAAGAACTTGGTTTGATTGGCGGCTTACTATTACTATTTCTTTTGTTATTTTTAGCGGCCTCGATTTTGCGGAGTAGTTGTGTAATAAAAAATCATTGTTACGGCTTGTTTTTGTTAGGAGTCGGGACCTTGATTTTAGCTCAAACGGCGATTAACATTGGTGGCGTTTTGGGTTTGATTCCAATGACGGGAATTCCTTTACCGTTTGTTAGTTACGGTGGGACAAGTTATTTAATCTTTTCAGTGGCATTAGGAATCGTCATTAAAATTATTGCAAACGAAAGGCGGCAGTTAAATGGTCAATACAAAAAAATTCAACTTACATCTTAATTATGATTTATTATTGCCCATTTTTTTACTCACACTTTTATCTTCTGGTGTGCAATATTGGATTGCCGTTAATGAAGGAAAAGACGGAACTGTGCCAGCATTAAAACAACTCTTCTTTATTTTTGTTGGCTATGCAGGCATGTTTTTAGCTAGTCGGCTGTCACAGAAGTTTATTTGGAAAGTAGCTCCTTTTTTCTATGGGTTTTCATTAATCTTAATGAGTGCTTTGTATTTTTCCTATGACAAAGGAATGTATTTATTGACGGGCACAAAGCGCTGGTTAGATTTAGGGTTTATTAAATTTCAGCCATCAGAAATTGCGAAAATTGCGTTTATTTTAATGTTGGCAAAAATTATTGTCCAACATGAGCAACAAGACTGGTCTGATAAATGGCGTTCAGACAAGCAACTTCTAAAAAAAATCGTTGCGGTTAGTGTCCCTGTTTTTTTCTTGATGGCGGTACAAAAAGATTTTGGGACATCCCTTGTTTTCGTAACGATTATTCTATCTCTTTTAGTTATTTCAGGAATTGATCGCAAAATTTTAATCATTATTTTCAGTGCTTTAGCAACGTTAGGCGTGGTCTTGATTCTGTTTGTCTTTACAGAGTGGGGGCACAAAGTACTCTTCTTTTTACATTTTAAACAATATCAATTGGATCGAATTTTAGCATGGATTCATCCCTATGATTATGTCGATAAAATCTCCTATCAACAAGTACAAGGCTTATTGGCAATTGGTTCGGGTGGTTTATTTGGCAAGGGTGTGCATGGGATTGAAGTGTATGTTCCTGTTCGTGAGTCTGATATGGTTTTTACTTTTATCGGGGAAGCCTGGGGCTTTGTGGGCAGTGCCACTGTTGTTTTTCTCTATTTTTACTTGTTTTATCAAGTTTTAGTAGCTGGCTTGCGGAGCAATTCGCGTTTTTGTATGTACATCTGTGTCGCCCTTATTTTTTCGCTGGTCTTTCAAACGGTGGAGAATATCGGTGCGGTGATTGGACTGTTGCCGTTAAAAGGTATTCCGCTTCCGTTTTTAAGTCAAGGAGGCACTTCGTTAGTGATGGCTATCACTTCTTTAGGATTTGTCAAAGGAAGAGAAGCCGCTACCTGAAAACACAAATAAAAACCAAGACTGGAACTCGCTTGCCGACAAGCTCTAGTCTTGGTTTTTACTATTGAAATTGTTTTTGGCATTCAGCCAAAAGTTGTTGAAGTTGTCGACTCATGTAACGTTCTTTTAAATAATAAACTGCCATGTTTCGTTTAGGTAGTTCTTGGTAAGTTAGTGTATGAATCGAATTGTCTAAAAGTTGAATATTTGTGTATTCGGGGACAATAGCGAAACTATCGGAATGAGACACCAAGTGAGTAATAAGTGAAAGAGTATCCACTTGAATGACTTTCTCTGGAGAAAAATTAGAAAACGTAGTATCTAGCCAATTGGTTAATTTGTTTTGCTCGGAAAATTCGGTATTTAAACGGACGAAGGGGTACATTGTTAGTTCTTTTAAAATTTCTTCCGTCGTAGCTTTGGCCAAAGCTGGATGATCGTTTCTTAAAATGAATTGATAATTTGCTGTAAATAAATCAATTTTACCAATATGTTCAGGTAATGGTAAGTCAGCAAAGGAAATACCAAAATCTGCATCCATTGTTTCCAAGGATTGAAGAATATTTTCTGTAATAATAGTGTGGACTTGTAAGTTGGATGAACGATCCGTTAATGTTGTCATTAGTAAGTCATTCAATTTATATTCTAAATCACAGAGATAAGTGGCCACATAAATATGGTTGGAAGAATGATTAATTTCTTTTAGCTCTTCTTCAATTGAGACCAACTCATTGGTGATGCGCCAACAATATTTTTCTAAAATTAATCCAGCTGGTGTTAAGGTGGTAGTTTGACCTTGGCGATTAAAAAGTTCCGCGCCTAACGTTGCTTCAAGAATTTTTATTTGCTTACTTAGGGCAGCTTGAGAAATTGCTAAATTTTCGGCTGCTTTAGTAAATTGTTTCACTTTGCATAACTCTAAAAAATAATGTAAACGAAATAGTTCCATGGGAATTCCTCCTTTTTCTATTCCTAGAATAAATAACGTAATTGTTCGAATAAATAACGGTGTGCTTCACAATGTCCGTGATGATTATTCTGAACTAAATAGATGGCTCGTTCTGGACTATCTTCCAGAGGAATACCAACTAAGTTACGTCTGTTTAGTTCATCAGTGAGTGAATAGGGAAGGATGCTACAGGCTTTTTCTCGTTGGACCATGTCTAAGACTAAATGAAGAGAAGGGAGTTCGATGACGATTTGCCGATTTTCCCAATTGATTTTACGTTCCCAACGTTTAAACACTTTTTTTTCATATACTTGATCGGAATATGCAGCAAAAGGTAAAGAACGAATTTCGTCAATCGTTACGCTATCGGCATGGGCTAAAGGATGATTTTTATTGACACAAAGGAGATAGCTTTCTGTATAAATTAATTCTTTCTCTAATGGAATCGAGGTATCCAAAAATATCCCAATCCCAATGTCAATTAAATCTGTTTCCAAGGCTGTTTCAAGATCGTAATAATACTTAAAATCAATACTTACATACGGATAGGATTGATTAAATAACAACAAGACTTCTCCAAATGCTTTATCTATATCAATTAAGTTTGTTCCAATCCGAATGGTCGTTGTCGATCCTTGGGTCACTAATTCATTAATCTCTTCTTGCGCTTCCTTAATGAGTGCAAAAATCATCTCTGTTCGCTTGGCGACGACTTCGCCTGCTGGAGAAAGCCGACAATGTTTCTTGTCTCTTAAAATTAATGAAGCACCTAATTCACGTTCCAACTCCTTGAGCTGGGTACTTAAATAAGGTTGACTCGTATGGAGCTTTTGAGAAGCTAAAGTAAAACTCGCATACTTTGAAACTGCCATAAAATATTCTAGTTGTTGTAATTTCATTTTCCTCACCGCCGTTTCTTTAACTATACAAAAAATAGCAGAAGAAAAGCTTCTCGACAAGGCTATCTGACGGTCTTTAGATTAATTTAACCAGTTATGATTCTATGAATAAATACGAATCATACCAGAAAACCATAGTAAATAAGCGGATTATTTTTCTTTTTGTTACTGAATGGACAAAAAGTTATCTACTAAAAACTTTTTCTATATCGTTATTTTTTCAAGGAAGAATTATACTTGCTGTTGTAATTAAATAAGATTTGTTAGGTGAGGCTCCTATACAAACATAGGCTACTGCCCAAAAATGTCGAGAGACGCCAATGGGTAGAACAGGAACTGTCGAATGAAGGCTTTTCTTAAGGTAGCTAAAAGCAATCGCTTTTTACGTTGTATAGTGCTAAAGCTCAACGATAAGAACGATTATTCTTTGACACGTTGAGTTTTCAGCGTGTCTTTTTTTGTGGAAAGGGTGAGGAAAATGGAAGATGAACCGATCGTCAATTCAAGTCAACAACAGATAAATGAGGTGAAAGAAAATGGAAAAGAAAATGCGTCACTTGGGCCATGACTATAGTTACAAAAAGTTTGCCCACTCAGAAGCAGAAAAAGTTTTACAACGTTTCGGCTCAACTTGGGATGGCATTAAACACCAAGATATTGAAGAATTACAAGAACGTTATGGCCGCAACAAAATTATGAATGAAAAAAAAGCTTCACGGCTGCGACTTTTTATAAAATCGTATATCACGCCGTTTACTTTGGTGTTATTAGCACTAGCCACGATTTCATTTTTTACAGAATATGTCTATGCTGCGCCAGAGGAAAAAGATGTTACTGGCGTGTTAATTATGTTAGCGATGGTCATCTTAAGCGGCACGATGAGTTTTGTACAATCAGTCAAATCAAGCAATGCAGTTGAAAAATTACAAAATATGATTAAAGTTACAGCGACAGTCATTCGTGACAAGAAGCAAATGGAAATTCCTATTGAGGAAGTTGTGTGTGGCGACTTAGTCCAACTATCCGCTGGCGATATGATTCCAGCCGATTTACGTTTAATCCAATCTAAGGACTTATTTGTTTCCCAATCATCCTTGACTGGAGAGAGTTTTCCCATTGAAAAACACGCGACTCATCAAAAAGATAGTGATCAAATTGATACAGAATATGACAATCTTTTGTTTTTAGGAACAAATGTCATTAGTGGCACTGGTTTGGGCATTGTCATTAAAGTTGGTAATCAAACTTTATTCGGACGGATGGCTTCTGATAACGGAGAAGAGCAGCAGCAGACGAGTTTTGAAACAGGAATTAATAAAACAACGTGGGTGCTGATTCGCTTTATGTTGGTCATTACGCCAACTGTTTTTCTAATTAATGGGTTAACAAAAGGTGATTGGGTGGAAGCGTTAATGTTTGCGATTGCCACAGCTGTCGGCTTGACACCAGAAATGTTACCTATGATTGTAACAACCAATTTAGTCAAAGGTTCTCGAGAAATGGCTAAAGAAGGCACGATTATGAAAAATGTCAATGCCATTCAAAATTTTGGCGGGATGGATGTACTTTGCACGGATAAAACAGGTACCTTAACACAAGATAAAGTAATTTTAGAATACCACTATAATATTGGGTGCCAAGAAGATCAAAAAGTCTTGGATTTAGCATTTCTAAACAGTTATTTTCAAACAGGTTTGCGTAATTTAATGGATAACGCCGTTATTCAAGCGGCGACACAAGAAAGTGATATACAATCAGATGATTTTTATAAAGTAGATGAAATTCCTTTCGATTTCAATCGACGTCGAATGAGCGTGATTATCAAAGAGTTTAAAACGCGAGAAACACGCTTAATTACCAAAGGTGCGGTTGAAGAAATGCTCTTGGTCTGCACACAGGTACTTTTAGATGGCGAAATTGTGCCCTTAACAGAGACGCTGCGTCAAAAAATTACCAAAGACGTTGAAGCTTTAAATCGAGATGGTTTGCGCGTTCTAGCAATTGCCGATAAAAAAGTCGAAGCGGCTGAATGGGAGTATACAACTAAAAATGAATCAGAGTTGATTTTACAAGGTTATCTTGCCTTCTTGGATCCGCCAAAAGAAACAGCAGCGGCAGCTATTCACGCCTTGCATCAACGTAATGTAGCTGTGAAAGTATTAACGGGGGACAATCAGTATGTGACGCATTCTGTTTGTAAAGAAGTTGGTCTGGCTGGCGAAAAAATTATTACAGGAAATGAACTTCAACAATTAAACCAAGAAGAATTAAGAAAAACCGTTCAAGCGTATAATATTTTCGCCAAAATTACGCCTGACCAAAAAGTTCGTATTGTAAATGCGTTAACTGAAAATGGTCAAACTGTTGGCTTTTTAGGTGATGGAATAAATGATGCTGGAGCAATGCGTGCTGCTGATGTAGGAATCTCTGTTGATACAGCTGTCGATGTAGCGAAAGAATCGGCGGATGTAATTTTATTGAGAAAAGATTTAATGGTTTTGGAAAAAGGGATTTTATCTGGACGGCGCGTGTTTACGAACACGATGAAGTACGTCAAATTAACAGCAAGTTCTAATTTTGGCAATGTGTTTTCCGTGATCCCAGCAAGTATCTTTTTACCATTTTTACCGATTGCTCCGATTCAATCGCTATTATTAAATCTAATTTACGATACTTCGTGTATGTCAGTTCCTTGGGACAAAGTAGATGAAGAATACGTAGAAAAACCAAAAAAATGGGAACCAAAATCAATTGGTAATTTTATGCGTTGGTTTGGCCCAACGAGTTCTATTTTTGATATTGTTACCTATTTATTTATGTATTTCATTGTGTGTCCGGCTATCCTAGGTGGCTCATTCTTTGAATTAAATGGAGCAGATCAATTGCTCTTTATCGGTATTTTCCATGCAGGGTGGTTCATTGAGTCCTTATGGTCCCAAATGCTCGTCTTGCATTTCCTACGAACAGAAAAAATGCCTTTCCTTCAAAGTAGTGCTTCTGGAATTATGACGTTAGTCACTACAGCAGGGATTGTTCTCGGAACTGTTTTACCCTTTACCGCTTTCGGTGCAGAACTAGGATTTGTCGGTTTATCACCAAGCTATTTCTTGTATTTAATCCCGACAATTGTTGCTTATTTAGCACTGGTTGCGTTCATTAAAGTTTTATACGTCAAACGTTACGGTCAATTACTGTAACTGATTTGTACTATTATATATAGAAAAATTTTTTTACTTTTCTTTCAAGGTTGAGGAGGTGTCGGTTTTTATGACAGCTCCTCGTTGTTGTTTTAAGTGGCTGCGCGAATTTTTTTATGGATTTATTTGTCATTTACAGTTAGTATGGCTAGTAGAGACTTTCCAAAAAGAACGAGCTTTTTGGTAATAAGGAGATAAAACGAGCTAATGACCAAAACAAACCAACTTTCAACTTCAACGCCGATGTTCGATCGGTCGGCCTATATTCATATTCCATTTTGTGAGCATATTTGTTATTATTGCGATTTTAACAAGGTCTTTTTAGAAGGACAACCAGTTGATGAATATATTCAGAGTTTATTAAAAGAAATTCAACTTACGCAAGCATTGTATCCAGAACAAGAAATGAAAACCATCTATATTGGCGGAGGCACGCCAACTTCATTATCAGCGAAACAGTTAGATGTGCTACTAAAAGGGGTTCGCGAACAGCTAACGTTTGATGACCGAAATGAATTTACGGTGGAAGCAAACCCTGGTGATTTAACCCAAGAAAAATTACAAGTCATGAAAAACTATGGCGTCAATCGTCTTTCGATGGGCGTTCAGACATTTGATGATCGCTTGCTCAAAAAAATCGGTCGCAAGCACACCGCCGCAGATGTTTATGAAACAATGAAATTTTTAGAGAAAGAAAATTTTACCAATGTCAGTATTGACTTAATCTATGCTTTACCTGGACAAACATTGGAAAGTTTTCGCGATACTTTGACAAGAGCCTTAGCATTGGACTTGCCGCACTATTCGCTTTATTCATTAATTCTTGAAAATAAAACAATGTTCATGAACTGGGTTCGTCAAGGACGGTTACAGCTGCCTGAAGAAGAAATCGAAGCACAAATGTTTGACGAAACGATTGAAGCAATGGAGAAAAAAGGACGTCACCAATATGAAGTCAGTAATTTTGCTTTAACAGGAAAAGAAAGCCAGCATAATCTGGCTTATTGGAATAATGACCACTACTATGGATTTGGCGCAGGTGCCAGCGGCTATCTTGGGCAAACTCGTTACAAAAATCACGGTCCAATCCAACATTATTTGAAACCCTTGCGAGAAAATCAATTGCCAATTGTGGAGACTGAAGAATTAACTCGTCTAAATCAAATAGAAGAAGAGCTATTTTTAGGCTTACGTAAAAAAGTAGGCATTTCTAAACAAAAATTCCAACAAAAATTTCATGAACCAATTGAAGCAATTTATGGAGAGGTCATTCAACGCTTAATCAAAGAAGAATTATTAATTGAAGAAGCAGATATCTTACGTTTAACGAAAAAAGGACTATTTGTGGGGAATAATGTTTTTGAAGCATTTTTGTTAAGTGAAAAAGAGTAAAAAAATAAAAAAATCATCGAAGTGTGACAAAGCATTTCGATGATTTTTTTATTACAAAAGTTGGTATTGATGGTTTTTGAAGGTGGTTTGCAGCGATTAGCACTCTTGTGTGAAGAGTGCTAAAAAGTTGCGTATTTCCCTTGACAAAAAGGTAAGGACTTGTTATATTAGTATATGTAGTTAGCACTTAGATGTTAAGAGTGCTAATGAAGGGTGGTAATAACGATGATTACAGAAAGACAACAAAATATCTTGAGACTTATCATCCAAAATTACACGAACACGGGCTTACCTGTCGGTTCTAAGAAATTGATGGAGGATGGCATTGCCTCTAGTTCTGCCACAATTCGTAATGATATGAAAGCATTAGAGGAATACGGCTTATTAGCTAAGACCCATTCTTCTTCAGGGCGAATCCCCTCAATGGCTGGTTATCGTTACTACGTGGATCATCTTTTACAACCAACACAAGTAGAAGAGAACGAACTTAGAAGAATCCGTCAATCTTTTGGAAAAGAATTTCATGAGATTAATGATATTATTCGACAATCAGCTGAAATTCTATCAGAATTGACAAGTTATACTGCTTTTTCATTAGGACCTGAAGTGAAAGAACGGAAATTAACCGGCTTTCGAATGGTTCCTTTGAATGATCGGCAAGTCCTTGCTATTATAGTGACAGATAAAGGCAATGTTGAAAACCAAGTATTTGCCATTCCTGCCGCTGTTTCTAGCCAAGATCTTGAAAAAATGACACAAATCATCAATGATAAGTTGGTTGGACAACCTTTGTTGACCGTTTATCATCGTTTGCGGACGGAGATTCCGATGATTTTACATCGCTATTTCCAAACGCCAGAAGGAATGATGAACTTATTCGATGAGATGTTAGGACATGCCTTTGAAGAAAAAGTCTTTGTCGGTGGTCGCATGAATTTGTTAGATTTTGGCATCAAACAAGATATTGAACAATTGAAATCTGTCTATTCCTTTATGCAAAATTCTGATGAGCTGACGCATTTATTAAATGGTTCTGCAACAACAGAAAATCCAATTGTTTTTCGTATCGGCTCAGAAATTGGCAACAATCTCTTAGAAGATATGAGCATGATCACTGCTACGTATGAAGTATCAGGACATGGCAAAGGAACAATTGCCCTGCTAGGACCAACCAGTATGCCGTATTCAAAAATATTCGGTTTGGTAGACACGTTTCGACATGAGCTAGCTTCACAACTAGGTGACTATTACCGTTTTTTAGGTAATTAAGCAAACCTTGTTAGGATAAGAAGTAGATGCATAAAGAGAAAGGAAGTTGCTGAAGTGAGTAAAAAAGAAGAGAAGCAAGAAGAATTACAAGAAGAAATGGAAGCTGTTGATGCTGCTGGCGTTTCTGAAGTAGAAGTTGAAGCAACAGAGATTGAAAATCTTAAAGCAGAGCTTTCCGAAATGGAAGACAAGTTCTTGCGGGCAAGAGCCGAAATTGCTAATATGAGCAATCGAAATAAAAACGAACGAGAATTATTAGTTCGTTACCGCTCACAAGATTTAGGTAAAAAGATTTTACCATCCATTGATAATTTAGAACGAGCAATGGCTATTGAAGTATCAGATGAACAAGGCGAAAGCTTGAAAAAAGGTATTTCGATGGTGCTAGAAAGTATTACTGTGGCTTTAAAAGAAGAAGGAATTGAAGAAATCCCAGCAATGGGTGAACCCTTTGATCCAAATTTACATCAAGCCGTTCAAACAGTCCCTGCTTCTGAAGAAACCCCAGCAGATACCATTGTTGAAGTTCTACAAAAAGGGTACAAATTACAAGATCGTGTGTTGCGACCATCAATGGTCATTGTTGCACAATAACAAACGTTAATTAAAAATATATTATTATAGAAAACTAATACAGATTGGAGATATTCACTATGAGTAAAATTATTGGTATTGACTTAGGAACAACAAACTCAGCTGTCGCAGTGCTAGAAGGCGGCGAAGCGAAAATTATTGCAAACCCAGAAGGTAACCGCACAACTCCTTCGGTCGTTTCATTCAAAAACGGTGAAATTCAAGTGGGCGAAGTAGCAAAACGTCAAGCTGTTACAAATCCTAACACGATTTCATCTATTAAACGTCACATGGGTGAAGCTGGCTACAAAGTTGATGTTGAAGGAAAATCATATACACCACAAGAAGTTTCTGCAATGATCTTACAATATTTAAAAGGTTTTGCTGAAGACTATTTAGGTGAAAAAGTTGAAAAAGCAGTTATTACAGTTCCTGCATATTTCAACGATGCGCAACGTCAAGCAACAAAAGATGCTGGTAAAATTGCTGGTTTAGAAGTAGAACGGATCGTTAACGAACCAACAGCAGCAGCTTTAGCTTATGGCTTAGATAAAACAGACAAAGATGAAAAAATTCTTGTCTTTGACCTTGGTGGTGGTACATTCGACGTGTCAATCCTTGAATTAGGCGATGGCGTTTTCGATGTATTATCAACAGCCGGTGATAACAACCTAGGTGGGGATGACTTTGATAATAAAATCATTGACTACATGGTTGCAGAATTTAAAAAAGAAAATGGCATTGACTTAGCTAACGATAAAATGGCATTACAACGTTTGAAAGATGCTGCTGAAAAAGCGAAAAAAGACTTATCAGGTGTAACAAGCACACAAATCAGCTTGCCATTTATTACTGCTGGCGAAGCAGGACCATTGCACTTAGAAATGAACTTAACTCGTGCAAAATTTGATGAATTAACAAGTGATTTAGTTGAACGTACAAAAGTACCAGTACGTCAAGCCTTGAAAGATGCTGGTTTAAATCCTTCTGAAATCGACGAAGTTATCCTAGTTGGTGGTTCAACACGTATTCCAGCTGTAGTTGAAGCTGTTCGCAAAGAAACAAACAAAGAACCAAACAAATCAGTTAACCCTGACGAAGTAGTAGCAATGGGTGCTGCAATCCAAGGTGGCGTAATCACTGGTGATGTTAAAGACGTTGTCTTATTAGACGTAACACCGTTGTCATTAGGGATTGAAACAATGGGTGGCGTATTTACAAAATTAATTGATCGTAACACTACGATTCCAACAAGTAAATCACAAGTATTCTCAACTGCTGCTGACAATCAACCAGCTGTTGATATTCACGTTTTACAAGGTGAACGTCCAATGGCCGCTGATAATAAAACATTAGGTCGTTTCCAATTAACAGATATTCCTGCAGCTCCTCGTGGTGTGCCACAAATTGAAGTAAGCTTTGACATTGATAAAAACGGGATTGTAAATGTTCGTGCGAAAGACTTAGGCACTCAAAAAGAACAAACAATCACGATTAAATCTTCTTCAGGTTTATCTGATGATGAAATCGAACGTATGGTGAAAGATGCTGAAGCAAACGCTGAAGCAGATAAACAACGTAAAGAAGAAGTTGACTTACGTAACGATGCAGATGCTTTATTATTCACTGTTGATAAAACATTGAAAGAATTAGAAGGCAAAGTAGACGCTGAAGAAGTGAAAAAAGCAGAAGATGCGCGTGATGAATTAAAAGCAGCCATCGAAGCAAACGATATCGAACAAATGAAAGCAAAACGTGATTCATTGAATGAAATCGTCCAAAACTTAACAGTAAAACTTTACGAACAAGCTGCGCAACAACAAGCACAAGAAAATCCTGAAGCTGCCCAAGGTGGCGCTGATGATGTTGTTGATGCTGATTTTGAAGAAGTAAATGGTGATGACAAATAATCAATAACAATTGATTTTAGGGACTGGATCATTAGTACAATGACTAATGTCCCAGTCCCTTGTCTTTTGTGAGAAAATCAACCACAATCAAGTTAGCAAGAAACTATTTAGGTTTTGAAAGAACTGTGGTATGATTACAACGATGTTAAACAAGCTGAAAATACCTATTCACAGCTAGTAACACTGATTCAAGGTGTGACAGATAATCCAACCAGAGAGACCGAAAGCAATCGATGAATTTGGCTGGTTCTAAACACATTGTAAAGTTTGAAGAAAGTTGGAGGGAAGTCAATGGCGACGAAACGAGATTATTATGAAGTGCTAGGATTAGCAAAAGGTGCTTCAGATGATGAAATTAAAAAAGCATACCGCAAACTTTCCAAAAAGTACCATCCAGATATTAACAAAGAAGCCGATGCGGAAGAAAAATTTAAAGAAGTTTCTGAAGCGTATGAAGTATTAAGTGATCCACAGAAAAAAGCGGCCTATGACCAATATGGCCATGCAGGAACTGATCCTAATTACGGTGGCGGCGCTGGTGGCTTTGGCGGTTTCGGTGGCGGCGGATTTAGCAGTAGTGGTTTTGGTGGATTCGAAGATATTTTCGATTCATTCTTTGGTGGCGGCGGTGGCCGTTCTGTTGATCCAAATGCACCAAGACAAGGCGCCGATTTACAATATACAATTCAATTGAAATTTGAAGAAGCTATTTTCGGTGTCGAAAAAGAGATTAAGTACAATCGAGAAGATACTTGTGCAACCTGTGGCGGTAATGGCGCCAAACCAGGCACACACCCAGAAACTTGTCATAAATGTCATGGCTCTGGAACAATCAATGTTGAACGTCAAACGCCATTAGGTCGTATGATGAGTCGTCAAACTTGTGATGTGTGTCATGGCACAGGGAAAGAAATTAAAGAACCATGTCCAACTTGTCATGGCACAGGTCATGAGAAAAAAGCACATACTGTCAAAGTAAATGTGCCTGCTGGAGTAGAAGACGGCCAACAAATGCGCTTAGCTAACCAAGGAGAAGCGGGTACCAATGGTGGACCATATGGTGATTTATATGTAGTCTTTCGTGTTGAAGATAGTGATATTTTCGATCGAGATGGCGCAGAAATCTACTACGATTTACCAGTAAGTTTCGTCCAAGCGGCTCTAGGGGACGAAGTAACTGTCCCAACTGTTCATGGTGACGTGAAATTAAAAATTCCGGCTGGAACACAAACTGGCACAAACTTCCGCTTAAGAGGCAAAGGTGCGCCACGTTTACGTGGTGGGGGCAATGGTGATCAACACGTGAAAGTGAAATTAATAACACCAAAAAATCTTAATGAAGAACAAAAGGATGCCCTACGAGCTTTTGCAAAAGCTGGCGGACAAAATGTAACTGAACAACAAGAAGAAGGCTTCTTTGATAAAATGAAAGATGCGTTTGGCGGTAAGAAGAAAAAATAAAACAAACGAGTCAGAGACAAAAGCAGTTAGCTCCAAGTGTTCATCACTCTCGAAGGCTAAATTGCAACGAGTAATTGTAGGTGCTGCTTTTGTTCAACTGATTATTTTAAGATTTAGAGAGTGGGACATAAGTCGTTTTGACTTATGTCCTATTTTCTTTTTTTATTTCCAAACATTTTACGAGAATATTTTAAAATTTAGCGTATACTTAATATAAGCAAGTTAGGAGGGCTTATTTATGAAACCATATGTTTATGTAATCAGTGATATTCATGGACAAGCAGATTTGTTTGATGCCTTACTCACAGACTATGACCCAGTCGAGCATCAGCTAGTTTTAATTGGTGATTTAAACGACCGTGGTCCGCATTCTAAAGCCTGTTTTCTCAAAGGAAAAGAACTTGTCGAGCAACACGACGCTGTTTATTTGCGAGGCAATCATGAAGAATATTTTTTGCAGTTTCTTCAAAATCCAGAGGACTGGTTTGCAGGATATGTTCGCAATGGTGGCAAGGAAACAATTGAAAGTCTCTTGCATCCAGGAGCTACTGCAGAATACTCACCAACAGAAATGGCCTTAATGATCCGTAGTCGCTATCCAGAGTTAGTTGATTTTTTAACAAAACGACCGCTTTATTTTGAATGGCAGCATTACTTATTTGTGCATGCTGGGGTTGATTTAACGATGGAAGATTGGCGGCAAACAGCACCTAAGGATTTTTTGTGGATTCGCGAACCCTTTCATCAAGGGAAAAATAATACAGGCAAGACCATTGTTTTTGGTCATACCATTACTCCGATGTTACATGGTGATATGCAGACCACGGACCTTTGGCAAAGTGATGGAAAAATTGGGATAGATGGTGGTGCTATTTTTGGTGGCTCTGTACATGGTGTGATTTTTAATGAAAAAGGCATTGTCCAAGATATCGAATATCAAAAACGCACCCCTGCGTGGCAACCAGAATTTTGATTCCTTAATCGTATGAATCAGTTACCTCACTTCTATATTTAGAAGCAAAAATATGCTAAAATAGATAAGTATGCATAAGAAAAGAGGTATCTAGTTAATGGCAGAAGCTTATAACGAAGAAGTAGTAGCGCTACTTCAAAAAGAATTGACAACGTATCGTTCAAAACAAATAACAACGGTTTTAACTTTATTAAATGAAGGAAATACAGTTCCTTTTATTGCCCGTTACCGGAAAGAAATGACTGGAAGTTTAGATGAAGTCCAAATCCGTGAAATAGAAGAACGTTATCATTATTTACAAAACTTGAAAAAGCGGAAAGAAGAAGTTCTCCGTTTAATTGAAGAGCAAGGAAAACTAACAAAAGAACTCAAAACAGATATTCAAAAAGCAGTAAAAATGCAACAAGTGGAAGATTTATATCGACCATATAAACAAAAACGTCGGACTAAAGCGACTATCGCGAAAGAAAAAGGGTTGGAACCATTAGCAGATTGGTTGCTCTCTTTACCTGAAAACGCGGATATCTTAGCTAAAGCGGCTACTTTTATTAATGAAGAAAAAGAAGTTGCAACCGCCGAGATAGCCTTGCAAGGTGCTCATGAAATTTTAGCAGAACGCATTAGCGATGAACCAAAATACCGAACATGGTTACGTGATTATATGGTTAAACATGCGCAATACGTTAGCGTAGTTAAGGACGAAGAAAAAGACGAAAAGCAGACCTATGAAATGTATTACGATTTTGCAGAACCAGTTAGCAAAATGGTGCCGCACCGTGTCTTAGCAACGAAACGTGGTGAAAAAGAAGACATTTTAAAGGTTTCCCTTGTCGCTGATGAAACAAAAATTAATGATTATTTCCAACGTCAACTAATCGGCAAACAAGCAACAAGTTTTGCTGCTCCATACATTGAGGCTGCTTATTTAGATAGCTATAAACGATTTATTGGACCAGCGATTGAACGGGAGATCCGCAATGAATTAACAGAAAAAGCTGATGAACAAGCGATTGCAATTTTCGGTGAAAATTTACGTAATTTATTATTACAGTCACCACTTAAAGGAAAAGTTGTTCTAGGATTTGACCCGGCTTATCGGACAGGTTGTAAATTAGCAGTTGTCGATGAAACGGGTAAAGTTTTAGCAATTCAAGTGATTTATCCACATAAACCAGCGACTGCTGCGAAACGTGAAGCCGCTGGTCCAGCCTTTAAAAAGATCATTGAAGACTATCAAGTGGACATGGTAGCTATTGGAAACGGAACGGCAAGTCGTGAATCTGAATTGTTTGTGGCAGAGCAATTAAAAGCGGTGAAACGGGACGTCTTTTACGTGATTGTTAATGAAGCAGGGGCTTCCGTTTACTCTGCGAGTGAAGTGGCTCGTAAAGAGTTTCCTGATTTACAAGTCGAAGAACGAAGTGCGGTCAGCATTGCACGTCGTTTGCAAGATCCGTTGGCAGAATTAGTAAAAATTGATCCCAAAGCAGTCGGGGTCGGTCAATATCAGCATGACGTATCGCAAAAACGTCTTGCCGAGCAATTGGATTTTGTTGTAGAAACTGCGGTAAACCAAGTTGGTGTTGATGTGAATACAGCGAGTGCTCAACTTTTACAACATATTTCTGGCTTAAATAAAACAACGGCGCAAAACTTAGTCACTTATCGTGATGAAAATGGTGTCTTTACAGCACGAAATCAAGTCAAAAAAGTACCTCGTTTAGGACCAAAAGCATTTGAACAAGCAATTGGCTTTTTACGAATTCCTAATGGCAAAAATGTGTTAGATAACACTGGCATTCACCCAGAAAGTTATCCAGTAGCACAAGCAATTTTAGAAAAAGCAGAGATTGCTTCTAAAGAATTAGGGACAGCAGAAGCTATCGAAAAATTGAAACAGTTACCAGTGAATCAATTAGCTACTGAGTTAGAAGTAGGTTCAGAAACACTCACGGATATTATTGCTAGTTTAATCCAACCAGGTCGTGATATGCGCGATGAGATGTCAGCACCACTTTTACGTAAAGACGTGTTGACGATGGAAGATTTGAAACCAGGAATGGAAATGCAAGGGACTGTTCGAAACGTAATTGACTTTGGTGCGTTTGTCGATATTGGTGTGAAGCAAGATGGCTTAGTCCACATTTCTAAGTTAAGTACTAAATTTGTTAAGCACCCAACGGATGTTGTTGCGGTGGGTGATGTAGTCACAGTTTGGGTAGAAGATGTTGACTTGAAAAAGGGGCGTATTAGTTTAACCATGTTGCCTCGGGCTGATAGAAAAGAGTAACAATGAAAGAGTCTCAACCAGTCTTGATGACAGATCAAGCGCTTCAAACGCTAGTGGAAAAAATTTCAATCGTATTTTTTCAGAAACCTTTTCTGCATCAAGCTACATTTAATCGGCGGTTAAAAACTACGGGCGGTCGCTATCATTTAGCTTCGCATCACCTGGATTTTAATCCAACTGTCTTTTTAAAGTATGGACAAGAGGAACTGGAAAAAGTCATTAAGCATGAGTTATGTCACTATCATTTACATTTAGCTGGCAAAGGCTATCAGCATAAAGATAAGGACTTTAAAGAGTTATTGGCTAAGACTGGCGGTGCCCGTTATGCACCGCCTTTAGTAGAACGGAAAAAAGCAGTTTTCCATCAGTACCAATGTCAGTCTTGTGGAGAAGTCATCCTCAGAAAACGACGAATTGATACGACACGATATGTCTGCGGAAAATGTCATGGGCGTTTGTCCTGGCAAGCGAAAAAAGAACAAATCTAACGATTCTGGTCTTTGTTATCTTGACAAAGACCAGTAATTATTTTAGGATAAATAAGTGCTCTTAAAATGCAGATGTGTTGGAATTGGCAGACAAGCATGATTGAGGGTCATGTGGACAGATGTCCGTGTGGGTTCGAGTCCCATCATCTGCATCAACTAGTATAACAAGAGGTCGGGACAGAAGTGTTTAACTCCGAGAAATAAGAAGGAGTTGCTTCTGTTC
>OBUY01000117.1_pt1 | contig 40388 bp, 37 predicted proteins | sample 1475781 | NCBI WGS metagenome assembly OBUY01 (sample SAMEA2579912, study PRJEB22360) | human gut metagenome | biome: human gut; feature: human-associated habitat; material: faeces | place: Denmark | collected 2008/2010 | reverse complement strand
TTTTCGTATAAGAAAGATGCACCTTTGGACATGCGCATGAACCAAGAGGCTTCCTTGACAGCTTATGAAGTTGTGAATACCTATGATTATCATGATTTGGTCCGAATCTTTTTCAAGTATGGAGAGGATAAATTTTCAAAGCAAATTGCTCGGAAAATTGAGCAGGCACGGGCTATTAAACCAATTGAAACGACAACGGAATTAGCAGAGATCATTAAATCAGCTAAACCAGCTAAGGAACTCAAGAAAAAGGGCCATCCTGCTAAACAGATTTTTCAAGCTATTCGTATCGAAGTCAATGATGAGTTGGGAGCAGCCGATGAATCGATTCAACAAGCTATGGATTTGCTTGCCATCGGAGGCCGCATTTCAGTGATTACCTTTCATTCGCTAGAAGATCGCTTGACCAAGCAACTCTTTAAAGAAGCTTCAACTGTTGAAGTACCCAAAGGACTTCCCTTTATTCCAGATGAGTTGAAACCCAAAATGGAATTAGTCAACCGCAAGCCAATCCTACCTAGTCAAGAAGAGCTTGAGGAAAACAATCGGTCCCATTCTGCTAAGTTGCGGGTAGCTCAAAAAATACACAAATAAGAGGAATGAATATGCCAGCAAAAGAAGAGAGAACAAGAGCGCAGATCTTACAAGATCACTTTCGCCGTTTTTCCAGAGTAGAAAAGGCTTTTTACGGCTCGATCATTTTAACGGGTGTGATTTTAGCCATCAGTATTGTCTTTATGCAAACGCGGATTTTGCAAGTTCAGAATCAATTGACAGATTTAAATACAGAACTGGAAGCAAAGAAAACAGAATTGGCAGATGTTCGTCAAGAGGTCAATGAATTGACGCGCTATGATCGGTTGTCGCAGCTGGCCAGTTCGCAAGGAATGAAGTTACAAAAAGAAAATCGAAAAACAGTGAGTGCAAGTAGTGATGAATAAATTTAAAAAGTTTTTGATTCGGTATTCGGTGAAAAAACGCCGTTTACCGGCTCAAAATCGAAAACAAGTTGGGAAAAACCTCAGTGTACTGGCGATTTTCCTCTTTTTTCTCTTCCTGTTAAATTTTGCTCTGATTATAGGCACCGATAAGAAATTTGGTGTCACCTTATCGGACCAGGCCAAAAAGGTACATGAAGAAACCGTCATTGTTCCTGCAAAACGAGGCACGATTTACGATCGAAATGGTGCTGTGATTGCAGAAGATGCAACCACCTATAATGTTTATGCGGTTATCGATAAAAAGTACAAGTCTGCTACAGGAAAGATCTTATATGTAGAAGAGAATCAGTTTAAAAAAGTAGCGGAGATTTTTAAGCAGTACTTGGGAATGGATGAAAATTATGTTGTCCAACAATTGTCTCAAAAGAAATTAAAACAGGTTTCTTTTGGATCCAACGGTAATGGGATTACTTATAGCAATATGACGGCCATCCGTGAGGCCATGGAAGCGGCGAAAATTGAAGGGGTTGCCTTTACAACTAGTCCAAATCGGAGCTATAAAAATGGAGTTTTTGCTTCTCAATTTATAGGTCAGGCCTCTCTTCAAGAAGATAAAGAGGGAAATAAAACCCTGAAGGGGCAATCAGGAATGGAGAAATCCCTCGATCGTATTCTCGCTGGTCAAAATGGAGTCATCACCTATGACAAAGACCGAAACGGGAATATCGTTCCTGGTTCAGATAAGGTTTCTGTCAAAACAGAAGATGGAAAAGATGTCTATACGACCATTTCAGCAGAATTACAAACCTACCTTGAGACGCGAATGGATGTTTTCCAAGAAAAAGTAAAAGGAAAGTATGTTAGTGCGACTCTTGTGAGTGCAAAAACAGGAGAAATCCTTGCGACAACGCAACGTCCTTCCTATAATGCGGATACCAAACAAGGGCTGGATCTGAAAAACTTGAAAACCTGGAATACCATCCTGTATCAAGATCAATATGAACCAGGTTCAACCATGAAGGTCATGTTATTAGCTTCGGCGATTGATCATGGAACCTTCCCAGCTTATAATGAGGTATACTACAGTAACGAACTACAAGTAAAAGATGCGACCATTCGTGACTGGGATGTCAATATGGGGCTGGCTGAAGGTCGCTATATGAATATCGCACAGGGCTTTGCTTACTCAAGTAACGTGGGGATGACTCGCTTAGAGCAAAAGATGGGAAATGCTGTCTGGATGGACTACCTAACCCGCTTTAAATTCGGTCTTCCGACCCGTTTTGGAATGGGAAATGAAGCTTACGGGAGTCTTCCAGGTGATAACTATGTCACTCAAGCCATGTCTTCCTTCGGTCAAGGGATTTCCGTCAGTCAAACCCAAATGTTACGGGCCTTTAGTGCCATCGCTAATGATGGGCAAATGTTAGAGCCGAAGTTTATTAGTGCTATTTACGATAAAAAATCAGACACAGCCCGCAAATCAAAAAAAGAAGTTGTTGGAAAACCAGTTTCAGGTTCAGCTGCGCAACAGACACGGAACTATATGATCACCGTCGGAACAGATCCAGAGTATGGAACCTTGTACAGTGATGGCCCCATCATTCAGGTACCCGGTCAAAACGTTGCGGTGAAATCAGGGACTGCCCAAATGGCGACAGATCAAGGATACTTGCAAGGAGAAAATGATTATATCTACTCGGTTGTAGCCATGACACCTGCAGAAGATCCTGAATTCATCATGTATGTGACGGTCCAACAACCAGAAGTGAAATTCTCATTCACCAGCTGGGAAGAGCTGGTCAATCCTATTTTGGAAGATGCAGTTGCTTTAAAAGACGAATTGCATCTAACATCAGAGGCACCAACCTTGGATGGTGTGACCAAAGAAACGACCTACAAAATCCCTTCAGTAGAAACTCTCTCTAAGGAGTTGAATCTGAAACAAAATTTGAGCCCAGGTGCTTATTCAGAAGAATTGCGTCGCAATTTGGTGCAACCAATTGTCCTAGGAACCGGGGAAAATATCCGCAAAATGTCTGTGGAAGTTGGCTCTAAAGTCAAAGCCAATCAACAAGTATTGTTATTGACAGAAGACTTTGATGCGGTTCCAGATATGTATGGTTGGACAAAGAAAAATGCAGACATCTTTGGAGAATGGACGGGAATTGAAATTACCTATAAAGGTAGTGGAAAGAAAGTGACCAAACAAAGTGTCAAAATGAACACCTCACTCAATAAAACTAAAAAGATTACATTAACATTAGGAGACTAAGATGTATATTGCTACGATCCTTGTATCGTTTCTATTAACAGTGGCTGCTATTCCAGCCTTTATTCGATTTTACCATCGTGCTCATATTTCCGGGCAACAAATGCACGAAGATGTGAAACAACACAAAGCGAAAGCTGGCACTCCGACAATGGGTGGAGTTGTATTTCTCATTACAGCCGTTCTAGTTAGTTTTGTCGTTACCGTATTGACTGGAAATTTCACGCGCCCTGTTCAACTTATTCTATTTATCTTGATTCTATATGGAATTGTTGGATTTTTGGATGACTTTTTAAAAGTCTTTCGTAAGATTAATGAAGGTCTCAACCCAAAACAAAAATTAGCCCTTCAACTTGTTGGTGGAATCATCTTCTATATTTTTTCTGAACGCCACGGTGCAGGAAGCCTTTTGAATGTCTTTGGTTACGATCTTTACTTGGGTCATTTCTACATTCTCTTTGCTTTGTTTTGGTTGGTTGGATTTTCAAACGCGGTCAATTTGACAGATGGGATTGATGGATTAGCCAGCATCTCCGTTGCTATTAGCCTGAGTGCCTATTCCTTTATTGCCTATATGCAAGGAAAATGGGACATTCTCTTTGTCACCTTAAGCATGATTGGGGCCTTGCTTGGATTCTTTGTCTTCAACCACAAGCCGGCTAAAATCTTTATGGGCGATGTGGGTAGTCTTGCTCTTGGAGGGATGCTTGCAGCCTTGTCAATGGCTCTGCATGTCGAGTGGACCCTACTCCTAATCGGTCTTGTCTATGTCATTGAAACAGGTTCAGTGATGCTACAAGTGACCTATTTCAAATGGACCAAGAAACGCTACGGGGAAGGACGTCGGATTTTCCGAATGACTCCTTTCCACCATCATTTAGAACTGGGCGGCCTTTCTGGTAATGGGCAAAACTGGTCAGAATGGAAAGTGGATGCCTTTATGTGGACCATTGCCTTTGTAACAAGTGTCGTGACTCTAGTCCTTCTCTACCTATAAAACGACGGTGGGCTTGCCCATCGTTTTTTGCTGACTGAGAGAGACTTCGCTGGTTAGGAAAAATGACTCATAAGAGAAGCAAGAAGACAGCTTTTCTGATATAATAATAGAGATCATGAAAGGAACTGAGAAAATGAAATTTACAGAGTTTAATTTTAAGCCCTATATTCAAGAGGCACTGAAAGAAATCAATTTTAGAGAAGCAACCGAAGTACAGGAAAAACTAATTCCGATTGTCCTAGCTGGAAATGATTTGGTAGGAGAGTCAAAGACTGGTTCTGGGAAAACCCATACTTTCCTCTTACCGATTTTTCAAACCTTAAACGAAGACAGCCAACAAGTTGAAGCGGTCATCACGGCTCCTAGTCGGGAGTTGGCGACGCAAATTTACCAAGCTGCTCGTCAAATCGCTAGTCATTCTGAAAAAGAGATTCGGATTGTGAATTATGTTGGAGGAACGGATAAAAGCCGTCAGATTGAAAAACTCCAGGTCAAACAACCACATATCGTGATTGGAACTCCAGGCCGGATCTACGATCTAGTTGCATCTGGTGATCTGGCTATTCATAAGGCCCATACTTTTGTGGTAGATGAGGCGGATATGACACTGGACATGGGATTCTTGTCAACCGTGGATAAGATTGCTTCAAGACTTCCGCAACAACTGCAATTTTTAGTTTTTTCAGCCACCATTCCGCAGAAATTACAACCTTTCTTGAAAAAATATCTCTCAAACCCAGTCATGGAGCAGATTAAGACCAAGACGGTGATTTCAGATACCATCGATAATTGGCTGGTTTCGACCAAGGGTCGGGATAAAAATGAGCAAATTTACCAATTGACCAAGACCTTGCAACCTTATTTGGCTATGATTTTCGTTAATACCAAAACGAGAGCAGATGATCTCCATGCCTATTTAGTGGCTCAAGGATTAAAAGTGGCGAAGATTCACGGAGATATCCCACCACGTGAACGGAAACGGATCATGAATCAGGTTAAAAATCTTGATTTTGAGTATATTGTGGCCACAGATTTGGCGGCGCGTGGAATTGATATCGAAGGGGTGAGTCATGTCATCAATGATGCTATTCCACAAGATCTTTCATTCTTCGTTCACCGTGTCGGCCGGACAGGGCGCAATGGTCTACCAGGTGTCGCTATTACTCTTTATCAACCGAGTGATGATTCAGATATCCGTGAACTAGAAAAAATGGGCATTCGTTTCGTACCGAAAGTGTTGAAAAATGGGGTTATTGAAGATACCTATGATCGGGACAGACGGGCCAATCGTGAGAAAAAGCAAGAGAAACTCGACATTGAAATGATTGGTCTGGTGAAGAAGAAAAAGAAAAAAATCAAACCAGGCTACAAGAAAAAAATCAAATGGGCAGTTGATGAAAAGCGGAGAAAAGCTAAGCGAGCTGAAAACCGTGCGCGTGGCCGGGCGGAACGAAAGGCCAAACGCCAAACTTTCTAACCCCTTCTTTCAAATGTTCAGAAGAAAACATAAATTTTCTTTATGAACTCCATAAAGAAAAACTATTAGGAACTTATCTAAAATTATGATAGACTAAATTCGAGTAGTCTATCATTTTTCTATTTCTGTAGCAATTTTTGGAATTCCGATAGTGAATGTGATAGAATGTTTATGTTCGAGAAAGGAAGTAACAAAAATGTTTACAACTAATCTTTTAGCTGCCAACTGGTATGCTGACTTTTTAAAACACGTTCCAGATAGCAAGCTGTTTAGTTTGAGAGCCGTATTGGATGCATTTCCGGCAGTCATAGGAAAATTGCCTGTGACGATTTTATTAGCCCTAGGAGGCGCATTTTTTGGGATTGTTTTTGCTATGATTTTTGCTCTGGTCAAAATTAATCGTGTACGAATTCTTTACCCGATTCAAGCTGTTTTTGTCAGTTTTTTACGTGGGACTCCTTTGTTGGTTCAGCTGATGTTGACTTATTATGGGATTCCTCTTATTTTAAAAGCGATCAATCAGTCTTATGGAACAGCTTTTAACATTAATGCTATTCCAGCTGAGCTGTTCGCAATTGTGGCCCTTGCCTTTAATGAGGCGGCGTATGCAAGTGAGACCATTCGGGCAGCGATTTTATCGGTTGATCCTGGTGAAATTGAGGCAGCGCGTAGTCTTGGGATGACCAACCGTCAAGTTTATCGCCGGATTATTATTCCCAATGCAGCAGTCGTTGCAACCCCGACCTTAATCAACTCTCTCATTGGCTTAACCAAGGGGACCTCGCTCGCCTTTAGTGCCAGTGTGGTTGAAATTTTTGCTCAAGCACGGATTATTGGGGGGAGCGATTTGAAGTACTTTGAACGCTTTATCACGGTATCGATTGTTTACTGGATTGTGAACATTCTCATTGAAATACTAGGCCGTCACATTGAACGTCGACTGGATATTGAGACTCCCGTAGCAATTGATTTACCAGATCAGGAGGTCCGGATCTAATGATTTATATTTCAGAATTATCAAAGACATTTTCAGGTCAAAAGGTTTTAAATAATCTAAGTTTAGAAATTCAAAAAGGGGAAGTCGTGGCCCTAATCGGGTCTTCGGGAGCTGGTAAATCAACCTTCTTACGCAGTTTAAACTATTTGGAAGCACCAGATAGTGGTAGAATTAAGATTGATGATTTCGAAGTTGATTTTGAGCACATTACTCAAGATCAAATCTTAACCTTAAGAAGAAAATTAGCCATGGTGTTCCAACAGTTTAATTTGTTTGGTAGAAAAACAGCCCTTGAAAATGTGAAAGAAGGGCTCATTGTTGTGAAGGGCTTATCCGATCAAGAAGCAACGAAAATTGCTCGAGAAGAACTGGCAAAAGTCGGTTTATCGGATCGTGAAAATCACTATCCTCGTCACCTCTCAGGTGGACAAAAACAACGGGTGGCTTTGGCCCGTGCCTTGGCCATGAAACCAGAAGTTCTTTTGTTGGATGAACCGACTTCAGCCTTGGATCCAGAATTGGTTGGAGAAGTTGAAAAATCTATTGCCAATGCAGCAAAATCAGGACAAACCATGGTACTGGTCAGCCATGATATGTCTTTTGTAGCGCAAGTAGCAGATAAGGTCCTATTTTTGGATAAAGGACGGATTATTGAATCTGGAACACCAGAGGAAATCATGCAACATCCAAAAGAAGAACGGACAAAAGAATTCTTTGCTAGTTACAAACGGACCTATGTTTGATATAATAGAGAAGAGGTAAGACTCAGCTGGCGATGCTAGCTGGGTTTGTTTTCTGAAAATGTAAAAATATTTGGAGTCGTGATGTTAAATAAATTATTGTCCTTATATTTACAAAGTTTAGTGACGACAACGATTTTAGTTGGGATCGCTTCTTGTATTTGGATTGGCTACCGTGCCCTTAAGAAGAAAGATAAAACAGCCAAGCAACGACAAGCCCATTTGTATGATATCCTCTTAATTGATATCATGACGATTCCTATTTTAACCTTTGCGGTCATAGGGATTTTGTTTATCTTTCAAGCACGATAATTGCAAAAAGACCGTGTTAGAATTATAATGGTTACAACAAAACAGAAAGAGGTTGAGTATGTTTGATACAGTGATTATTGGAGCAGGTCCTGCAGGGATGACTGCTGCCCTTTATGCAGCACGAAGCAATTTAAAGGTCGCATTGATTGAGAGAGGAATTCCAGGCGGTCAAATGAACAATACGTCTGACATTGAAAACTATCCTGGCTATGCGAATATTAGTGGCCCGGAGTTGGCTGAAAAAATGTTTGAGCCTTTAGAAAATCTTGGCGTGGAACATTTGTTTGGTCAGGTAGAGCGTATCGAAGACCTCGGAGCAACCAAAAAGATTGTCACAGATGATGGGGAATTTGAAGCTAAAACCGTGGTGATTGCAACAGGGTCTAACCATCGTTCATTGAATGTCCCTGGTGAAGAGGAGCTAAATAGTAGAGGGGTTTCCTACTGTGCTGTTTGTGATGGAGCTTTCTTTAGAGACGAGGATCTCTTGGTCGTTGGTGGAGGTGATTCTGCAGTAGAAGAAGCTGTCTTTTTGACTCAGTTTGCAAAAACAGTGACCATTGCCCATCGTCGTGATCAGTTGCGTGCCCAAAAAGTTCTTCAAGACCGTGCCTTTGCCAATGATAAAATTCACTTTGCTTGGAATACGGTTGTTGAAGAAATTAAGGGGGAACCAAAAGTAACGTCTGTCCTTTTAAAAGATGTGAAGACAGGAGAGGTTAGAGAGCAGGCCTTTGGTGGTGTCTTTATCTATGTCGGTTTAGATCCTGTCAGTGATTTTGCGACGGAACTTGGTATTTTAGATGAAAATGGCTGGGTGGTGACGGATGATCATATGAGAACCACAGTCCCAGGTATTTTTGCGGTTGGTGATGTTCGTCAAAAAGACCTACGTCAAGTGACGACAGCCGTCGGAGACGGTGCGATTGCTGGCCAAGAAGTTTATAAATATATCACAGAAAACTTTTAATCTTTTAAAAATCTGAGGTTTGTGTCTCAGATTTTTTTTGTGCTTTCCTTTCAGTATTCAATGGGGCTGAAATGTGCTATAATGGTACTAATTTTATGGTAGGAATTCATAGAACAAATCTAAAAAAAGAGGTATTCATATGTATCCAGATGACAGTTTAACCTTGCATACTGATTTATACCAAATCAACATGATGCAGGTCTATTTTGATCAAGGTATCCACAATAAACATGCTGTATTTGAAGTGTATTTTCGTCAACAGCCTTTTAAAAACGGCTATGCTGTATTTGCTGGCTTAGAGCGAATTGTGAAATATTTGGAAAACTTGAGTTTTTCTGAGAGCGATATTGCCTATTTAGAGTCACTTGGTTATCATGGAGCCTTCTTGGAATATCTCCGTGATCTTAAATTGGAACTGACAGTACGCTCGGCTCAAGAAGGTGACTTAGTTTTTGCCAATGAACCAATTGTCCAGGTCGAAGGTCCTCTGGCTCAGTGTCAATTGGTGGAAACAGCCCTCTTAAATATAGTCAACTTTCAAACCTTGATAGCCACAAAGGCTGCACGCATTCGTTCGGTCATTGAAGATGAGCCTTTGATGGAATTTGGGACACGTCGCGCGCAAGAAATGGATGCTGCGATTTGGGGAACTCGTGCGGCAGTCATCGGAGGTGCTAATGGGACTAGTAATGTTCGGGCAGGAAAACTCTTTGGAATCCCTGTTTTAGGAACCCATGCCCATTCTCTTGTACAGGTATATGGAAATGACTACCAAGCCTTTAAGGCCTATGCGGAAACCCATAAAGATTGTGTCTTCCTCGTCGATACCTATGATACCCTTCGTATTGGGGTACCAGCAGCTATTCAGGTAGCGCGTGAAATGGGAGAGAAGATCAATTTCTTAGGCGTTCGGATTGATTCAGGAGATATTGCCTATATTTCTAAAAAAGTTCGCCAGCAATTAGATGAGGCTGGGTTTACAAATGCTAAAATCTACGCTTCTAACGACTTGGATGAAAATACCATCCTCAACTTAAAAATGCAAAAAGCAAAAATTGATGTATGGGGTGTGGGAACCAAACTAATTACGGCTTACGATCAACCAGCACTTGGGGCGGTATACAAAATTGTTTCTGTTGAAAACGAAGCAGGAGAGATGATCAATACCATCAAGCTTTCTAATAATGCAGAGAAAGTTTCTACTCCAGGTAAAAAGCAAGTCTGGCGGATTACGAGTCGTGAAAAAGGTAAGTCAGAAGGGGACTACATTACTTATGATGGAGTAGATGTTTCTCAACTGACAGAACTTAAAATGTTCCATCCGACTTATACCTACATCAATAAAACGGTCCGAAACTTTGAGGCTATTCCTCTTTTAGTGGATATTTTTAAAGAGGGGCAATTGGTTTATCAACTACCACCATTATCAGAAATTCAAGAATATGCTCGTAAAAATTACGATCAATTGTGGGATGAATACAAGCGTGTCCTTAATCCACAGCATTACCCAGTTGACTTGGCAAAAGATATTTGGCAGGATAAGATGGATCTAATCGAGGAAATGCGTAACAAGGCCAATGGAGAAGGAGAAGCAAAATGAGTTTGCAAGAAGAGATTATCCAACAATTGGGTGTCAAGCCTAGCATTGATCCTCAGGAAGAGATTCGCCGCTCGGTTGATTTCTTAAAAAGATATCTAAAAAAACATCCCTTCTTGAAAACATTTGTATTAGGGATCTCAGGAGGACAAGATTCGACTCTTGCTGGGCGATTAGCTCAATTAGCCATGGAAGAAATGCGCTCAGAGACAGGAGATGCCTCCTATCAATTTATTGCTGTTCGCCTTCCTTATGGGGTACAGACAGATGAAGAAGATGCTCAAAAAGCTTTGACCTTTATCCAGCCAGATGTCAGCCTAGTCGTTAACATCAAGGAATCAGTTGATGCCATGGAACGCGCTGTCGAAGCAACAGGAACGGATATCTCCGACTTCAACAAGGGCAATATCAAGGCTCGCAGTCGCATGATTGCTCAGTATGCTTTAGCAGGTGCGCGGAGTGGAGCCGTTATTGGGACGGACCATGCAGCGGAAAATATTACAGGTTTCTTCACAAAATTTGGAGATGGTGGTGCAGATATTTTACCCCTTTTCCGTTTGAACAAGCGCCAAGGAAAACAATTGCTTAAAGCCTTGGGAGCTGATCCTGCTCTCTATGAGAAAATCCCAACTGCAGATTTGGAAGAAGAAAAACCAGGAATAGCAGACGAAGTAGCGCTGGGTGTCACCTATAATGAAATCGATGATTACCTAGAAGGCAAACAAGTGAGCCCAGAAGCTCAAGCCACTATTGAAAAATGGTGGTACAAAGGCCAACACAAACGCCACCTGCCAATCACAGTATTTGATCATTTCTGGGAGTAAAAAGGTCCACTGGACCTTTTTAGCCCGAGTCTTAAAATAGGAAAACGAGACAGAAATCGGTAACTCGCAGAGTTCGATTTCGTAGTCTCACCATACAATATTGTGAAAAGCATCAAAAAGAAGGGCGATTTCATCCGTCCTTTTCTTCTAGATTAAAGTAACCAACTTGCAACGTTCAAGTTGCATGAAAAAATGAAGGGAGACAATCTATGAATCATCTTGGAAGTCTTGTCATAGAGACAGAGCATTTATACTTGAGGCCTTTCGTTTTGGAAGATGCACCAGCGATGTTTGAAAATTGGGCTTCGGATCCTGAAACCCTGAAATATGTCACTTGGGATGCCCATGCATCTACTGAGAGAACCAGAGAATCGATCAAAAGATGGATCGAACAGTATCGTAAACCAGATACTTATAAATGGGCGCTTTGTTTGAAAACATCACTGGATCAGGTAATTGGAGATATTAGTGTGGTTTCTCAAGACCAGGAAAGTCAATCATGCGAGCTAGGTTATATCCTTGGCAAGAAATTCTGGGGGCGGGGATTCATGACAGAAGCCGTCATAGCTGTTTTGGATTTCTTATTGAACAAAGTCGGATTTAAAGAAATCAAAGCCACTTATGTCAGTTTAAATCCTGCTTCAGGGAAAGTCATGGAAAAGGCAGGAATGCAGTATGTAGAAACCATCCCTCATGCCATTCAACGCAAAGGATATTGCGGGGATAAAATCATCTATTCTAAACAGAATCCCTCTCTATAGGGTGATTTTTACTTGAAGATTCTGCTCAAAGGATTATAATAGTAAATAATGAAAAAAGGAGATTGCTATGTCAGAATTAACGAAAGAATTTACAGACCAGCTCTATGCTAATTATGAAGCAAATGTGAAATATGCGGCTCTTGAAAATGCTGTTACCCACAATGGGATCCATGCATCGCTTGAAACGCGCAAGAGTGCAGTAGAAAATACACCAGTTTTTTCACTTGATTTGACCAAGGATAAGGTGACAAACCAAAAAGCATCTGGACGTTGTTGGATGTTTGCGGCTTTAAATACCTTCCGTCACAAGATGATTTCAAGCTTCCAATTGGAGGATTTTGAATTGTCTCAAGCACATACTTTCTTTTGGGATAAGTATGAAAAATCAAACTGGTTTTTGGAGCAAGTGATTGCTACAGCAGATCAAGAATTGACCAGCCGTAAGGTGGCTTTTCTCCTACAAACCCCACAACAAGATGGTGGTCAATGGGATATGGTGGTATCCCTCTTTGAGAAATACGGAGTGGTTCCAAAATCAGTTTATCCGGAATCGATTTCTTCAAGTAATAGCCGGGAATTGAACACCTACCTCAATAAACTCTTGCGTCAAGATGCGCAAATCTTGCGTGACTTGATTCACTCAGGCGCAGATAGTGAGGCAGTTGCGAGCAAGAAACAAGCGTTGTTGCAAGAAATCTTTAACTTCTTGGCTATGTCTTTAGGATTGCCTCCGCGTGAATTTGACTTTTCATACCGTGATAAGGACAACCAATTCCATACCGAAAGTGGCTTAACTCCACAAAGCTTCTACAAAAAATATGTAGACCTTCAATTAGACGATTACGTCTCCATTATCAATGCCCCAACTACAGATAAGCCATATGGAAAATCTTACACCGTAGATATGCTGGGCAATGTGGTTGGTAGCCGTCCAGTCCGCTACCTAAATGTTCCAATGGATCGATTGAAAGAATTAGCTATTGCTCAAATGAAAGCAGGAGAAACTGTCTGGTTTGGTTCAGATGTAGGCCAAGTCAGCAACCGTAAAGCCGGAATCCTGGCAACAGATGTCTACGATTTTGAAGCAGGCATGGACATTCATTTGACACAAGACAAGGCGGGTCGCTTGGACTATGCAGAAAGTCTCATGACACACGCTATGGTCTTGACAGGGGTTGATTTAGACGAAGCAGGTCAGCCTCGTAAATGGAAGGTTGAAAATTCATGGGGAGACAAGGTCGGTACAGATGGTTACTTTGTGGCTTCTGATGCTTGGATGGATGAATATACCTATCAAATCGTGGTTCGTAAAGAATTCCTAACAGCAGACGAATTAGCAGCCTATGAAGCAGAACCAATTGTCCTAGCACCGTGGGATCCAATGGGAGCTTTAGCAAAATAATGATATAGAAAAGAGCCGAAAGGCTCTTTTCAGATTGAAGACAAAATATCTTAAAAACTTTCCTTAGGTGAGTACGGACGTCAGCGAACTTCTTTAAAGTTCCATGACTAATTATTGAGTCTAAGGTCTCAATAATTCCGAGTGCCTGAAACAATAACGTTTCAAGCACTTTTCTCACAGCGGAAAGTTTCAGTATTTTCTTAAATCGATTTAAATATTGGAACTCAATTTTGTTTTTTGCAGAATCACTTAACTTATTTTGCTTTAAAATAGTTTGTCTACATTCTAATAAGAGCCGAAAGGCTCTTTTTTTTATATACTCAAAAATAAAAAAGCTGGGAAGTCTAACTAAATAAATCAGATTTTATTCGTTCTGGTTTTTTAACCATTGTTTTAAAAAAAGCCGGGCAAAAGCCCGACTTCTCCATTCTATTATTCGTTATGATTGTTAGAGTCTTGCGAAGAAGGCTCAGATGGTTTAGATTGATTTTCTTCGTTCGAAGAGCTAGACGATGGTTCTTCATACGAATACTGATCAGTGGAATAACTTGGCTCATAGTAGTAGTTATTGTAGTTGTTCTTACCATTGTTTAAGTAGAGATAAGAACCACTTCGATACAGTCCACTTGGTTGCGTCCAATCCGTATGACCAGAGTTATTATTATTAGCAAGATAGAGCATCATTTGACGGTAGACATCCGTTGCGACCTGTATTCCATTATCCAATACTGGTGTAAAGCGATTGGAATAACCTGTCCATACTGCCATGGCATATTCAGGAGTGTAGCCTACAAACAATTCATCCGGTGTTACAATATTTGAATAAGCATTTTTTGTCAATTTACCGATTTCGTTATCAGCATAGTTTGATGTACCTGTCTTACCAGCTTGGTAGATTCCCGAAATGGCAGCATTTGTACCGGTACCAGACAAGAGAACTGTCTTCATCATATCTGTCATCATGTAGGCAGTTGTTGCTTTCATTGCACGAGTTCCTTCGGACTCAAATTCCTTGGTTGTGCCATCACTAAAGACAACCCGACTAACATAGGATGGTTTGTAATAGGTACCGCCATTGGCAAAAGCAGCATAGGCAGCTGCCATTTTCTCACTGCTGGCTCCGTATTTGTTGCTAGAATCGCTAGTGTTACTCGAGATAGCGTTGGCGTAAACCATTTCTGGGTAATCGATCCCTAATCCATTGAGGAATTTCTTAGCTTGTTTAAGACCAACTTTTTCCAGGGCCTTCACCGCAGGCACGTTACGAGATTGTTGAATTGCGTAGGTAATGGACATGCTACCATAGTATGAACGGTCCCAGTCGTAGACAGGCGTTGATGAATGAGGGAAGTTGTATGGCGCATCTGTTGTAGTAGCTGCTGTAGAGGTATATTCCTCATGTTCAAGAGCTGGTGCGTAATCTGTGATTGGTTTCATTGTTGAACCCCAGTCACGGTTCGTTTCAACCGCTTGGTTTGTACCAAAGGAAACATTGCTGGATTGGTGACGAGAACCCAGCTGAGCAATGACTTTACCAGTATTGACATCAATAACGGTAGAAGCTACTTGCATTTCATCATCCGGGTAATTGACATATTCATCTGTATTGTAGATATCCCATAGTTTCTTTTGAGCTTCTGTATCCACGTTTGTATAGACATCCATTCCGGTTGTCAACAAATTGTAGCCCGTTTCTTCTTCGACTTGCTCGATCACTTCTTTTAGGTAATTATCCATATAGGCTGGGTAACTGCTTGAAGAACTGAGACTTTGCAGACCATCTGTAACAGGTGTATTGACCGCTGCTTCGTATTGTTTGTTAGAAATGGTCTTCATATCGAGCATTTCTTTTAATACTAAGTTTCGGCGCTGTTGCGCTGCTTCAGGATGGGAGTATGGATCGTATTGGTTTGGTGCTTGGGGCATCCCCGCAAGGAGTGCCAATTGAGGGAGCGAAAGATCTTTTAGATCTTTTCCGTAATAACTTTTCGCAGCTGTCTGCATTCCGTAGTTCCCATTCGCCATAAATACTTTATTGACGTAATAGGTCAAGATTTCTTGTTTGGTTGCTTTCTTTTCTAGTTGGGTTGCTAACCAAGCTTCTTGGATCTTACGAGAGAGGGTACGGTCAGAGGCTGAAGTGGAGAAATAGGTTAACTTGATCAATTGTTGCGTCAAGGTTGACCCACCTTGACTTCCTCCTCGTAAGTTGTGAAGGAAGGAACCGCCGATCCGAATGATGTCGACCCCACGGTGATTGAAGAAACGGTGGTCTTCAATCGCAACGATAGCATTGACCAAATCAGTAGGGATTTCATTGGCTGTGACATTGATTCGTTTCTCAGCTCCCAAATCCGCGATCAAGTTATTTTGGTTGTCATAGATCTTACTAGATGTTGTTGCAACCAAATCTTTTTCAGACAAGGTTGGTGCTTTCATAGCATAGTAACTAAATATCAGTCCACCGAGGACAAATAAAAGTAAGAAAAATGAAATGGCTGCGATGGCAACATATTTCAACCATTGAATGACTGTTTGTTTATTCATTTAAATACCGCCTAGAAGTTTCTGTTCGATAATATCAAGATAAGGAACGCTTGGAAGACGATTCTTATCTACTAGAAAGCCGTGCTCCTGAATATAGGAGAGGGGCATGGATTTACTACCATGATCGATGTTGTAATAGTGAATTAATGCAGGAGCAGGAAGTAAGTAGGTTTCACTCAACTTTGCAAAATGCAAGAGAACGAAACAGATACCGCCTTGCTGAACAACTGCCTCCATATGATCGATTTGATGTTGATGAAAATTTTTCATCGGCATGGATTGCTTTTGCTGTGTTTCCTTCGCTTCAAAATCGATATAGCGTCCCTTGTATACTCCAGAATAGTCCGTCGTTGAGGCTTGCCTGAAATAGGCTTCAACAATCTTTGCCCGACTGCGACGTGGATAATCCACTTTCACGATTTGAATCGGTGTTGGTTTTTTATGGATGACTGCTAGACCTCGAGAAAGATAGTATTGATTGCTTTCATTGATCATTTTTTCAAATGTCATCCCACGATTCGCAAAGTCGACTGGATGTTTCCTTTGTGTAGAGACCAAGGTTTTTTTGGCTACTTTATGTGGATAGTTGACCATAGTTCTCCTTATTGGTACAATTACATCACTCTATTATATCATAAATTAGAATAATGAGGAAAAAATGAATACCATACTTGTTGCAGGTTATAAGAGTTTTGATGTGGGAGTCTTTTCCAATAAAGACCCTCGACTGACCATTATCAAAAAAGCCATTGAAAGAGATCTTCGTCGTCTATTTGAAGAAGGAGTGAAATGGCTGGTCTTTTCTGGTAATTTGGGATTTGAGGCTTGGGTACTAGAGGTCGCCTTTGCATTAAAAAAAGATTACGATTTTCAAATGGCGACGATCTTCCTATTTGAGAATGTTGGCGAAAATTGGAATGAAAGCAATCAGGAATTATTAGCACGCTTCAAACAGGTGGATTTCGTGAAATATGCCTATCCACACTATAGCAATCCGGGTCAACTAAAAGAATACAATCAGTTTTTGATAGATAACGCGGATGGAGCTTATGTTTTTTATGATCCAGAAAATGAAACCAATTTAAAATATCTTTACAAAATGATGGTAGAAAAAGAACCATTTTATGTCAAACAATTAAGTTTTGATGACTTAAATGAACTTGCTGAAAATTTTTACGAAAACTAAGTGTTATACCTTGATTTTTCTTACCATTTTTTTATATAATTGAGATGATGAACTAGATTGGAGAGAGTAATGGCGAGTATTATTTTTACTGCGAAAGATATTTTTGATCAAGATTTCAAACGAGAAGTTCGTGGTTATAATAAAGATGAAGTAAATGAATTTTTGGATGATGTCATAAAAGACTATGAAACCTATGCTGCTTTGGTGAAGGAATTGCGTGAAGAAAACGCACGCCTTCGTGAAGAACTTGCCCAAAAAGCACAGGAAACACCACAAACATCTCCGATTGCTAGCACTGCTACGCAAGAATACCCGCAAGTGACAACAGCGACGAACTTTGATATTCTCAAACGTCTCAATCGTTTGGAAAAAGAAGTTTTTGGGAAACAGATCGTAGATCGCGATTATTAATCCCATAGATTGTGCAATTTTTGGATAATCGCGTGAGAGAATATTCTCATGAGGAAAGTCCATGCTAGCACAGGCTGTGATGCCTGTAGTGTTTGTGCTAGGTGAATCCATAAGCCTAGGGACTTGGTATTCAAGTTACGGCGAGTGAAGGAGCTAAGTCTAAGGATAAGCTCTAGTAACTCTGAAAGTGCCACAGTGACGTAGTTTTTAGGGAAACCTAAAAAGTGGAACGCGGTAAACCCCTCAAGCTAGCAACCCAAACTTTGGTCGGGGCATGGAATGCGTGGAAACGAACATAGCATTCTGACTGGAAACAGTAGACAGATGATTATCAAAGGAAATGGTACCTAGTCATTTCTGGAACAAAACATGGCTTATAGAAAATTGCATATAGGTTGATGAGGTGGAGAGAGATCTCAACCTCCTTTTTTAAAGTGATAGGAATAAGATGAAAAAACAATTTGAATTGATTGCAACGGCCGCTGCTGGTATAGAGGCTGTTGTTGGTCGAGAACTACGCGATCTTGGCTACGATTGCCAGGTTGAAAATGGACGGGTTCGATTTCAAGGAGACCGTCGAGCAATCATAGAAACCAACCTCTGGTTGCGAGCGGCTGATCGAGTGAAAATTGTGGTTGGGACTTTTCCAGCCAAAACCTTCGAAGAACTCTTTCAAGGTGTCTTTGCTTTGGATTGGGAAAATTATTTGCCTTTAGGAGCACGTTTTCCTATTTCTAAGGCTAAATGTGTCAAATCAAAACTTCATAATGAACCTAGCGTTCAGGCCATTTCGAAAAAAGCAGTGGTTAAAAAGTTACAAAAACATTATGCCCGGCCAGAAGGTGTTCCTCTCATGGAAAATGGGGCAGAGTTCAAGATTGAAGTATCGATCCTTAAAGATCAAGCCACTGTCTTGATTGACACCACTGGTAGTAGCCTCTTCAAACGTGGTTATCGGACTGAAAAAGGGGGAGCCCCTATTAAGGAAAATATGGCGGCAGCAATCCTTCTGCTGTCAAACTGGTATCCAGATAAGCCCTTGATTGACCCCACATGTGGTTCTGGTACGTTTTGTATTGAGGCGGCGATGATTGCTAGAAAGATGGCACCTGGATTGCGTCGGACCTTTTCTTTTGAAGAATGGAACTGGATGGATGATCGCTTGATTCATGAAGTCCGTCAAGAAGCGAGCAGGAAAATCAATCGTGAGATCGAATTGGATATTATGGGAACCGATATCGATGCACGGATGGTTGAGATTGCTAAAGAAAATGCTCAGAAAGCGGGCGTTAGCAATGACATTACTTTCAAACAAATGCGAGTCCAAGATCTCCACTCAGATAAGATCAATGGGGTGATTATTTCTAACCCTCCATATGGAGAACGCTTATCCGATGATGAAGGCGTGACGAGATTGTATACTGAAATGGGGCACGTATTTGCACCTCTCAAAACCTGGAGTAAATTTATCTTAACCAGTGATGAAGGTTTTGAATCTAAATTCGGTAGTAAAGCAGAAAAAAAACGAAAACTTTATAACGGAACTCTAAAAGTTGATCTCTACCAATATTTTGGGGAACGAGTAAAACGGCAGATAAAGGCATAGAAAGGATTTTTATGACAGAGAAGGATAAAAAGCCATTAGAGCAAGAAACAGAATCAATTTTAGATTTTGAAGACGCTAAAGAGATGACGATTGGGCAGGCCAATCGAAAGGCAGAAGAAATTGAAGCAGGTGTAACAGAGGGCGATAATGTCTTAGACAAATACATCAAACAACACCGAGCAGAAATTGAAGCAGAAAAATACGATACAAAGATTTTGGCCAAAGAGGAATTGGCTAAGGCTGAAGAGTTGGCAGCTGCAGAAACAGTTGCTGAAGTTGCTGAAGTAGTGGAAGTACCGGAAGTAACGGAAGTACCGGAAACGGTCTTGGAACAAAGGCCTGAAATGGATGCCATCTCAACAGAATTACCAGCTAAGATTAAATTTGGACCAACACCAACCGAACCAATTGTAGAAGCAGAGGACCTTCCTGAGGAAACTCCAAGCAATGCTGGTAAACGAATCAAAGCGGTTCTATACTCTGCATTAGGTCTTGCGATTGTCGGTTCGGCCATTTTTGTGACCTATAACTGGATGCACAGTCGTGGAAAATCTGGTGGTACAACAGTTGTATCTTCTTTATCTAGCAAGTCATCTTCTACTTCTAAATCAAGTAGCAGTGAAACACAAGCTCAAAAATTGGAAGAGTTTACCAAAGCTTACGATGCCTTTTTTGTAGACGAATCGAAAAGTGGGCTAAAAAATGATAAATTCGGAGACTTGGAAAATCTGAAGAAACTGCTGGACAAATTAGAAGGAAGCAGTGATTATAATGCGGCTAAAACAAAATATGAAGATCTTGTGAAGCAAGTTTCTGCCATTCAAAAAGTGAATTCTCAATTCAGTTCTCCTGTGATCAAAGATGGAGTTCTTGATGCAACTGCCAAAGCAAAAAGTGATGCGACCTTTGCAGAAACAAAGACAGGCAATGAAAAATTAGATAGCTTATTGAATGAGGCAGTTGCGCAAGGACGTTCACAACAGGTTGCGACACCAGCTCCAGTGACAGGAACAGGTGGTGCAGATACTTCCAATGCAACTCCGGCCCCAGCTCAAGCAGCAACGCCTACAGCCCCGGCTGTAAATGCTGCTACAAGTGGTGCAGGAACTGCAAGTCCAGGCTATTCAGGTTACGGTCTTCCAAGCGATGGTGTCCCACTTCAGCGGAACCTGAGCCGTGTGCCGTATAACCAAGCAGCTATCAATGATGTCAATAACCCGGCCTGGGTGTTTGGTGAGGGTATCCTTGAAAAAGTATTGAACATTGCTCGTAAACGTGGACATATCACTGGCAATCAATACATTTTAGAGCGTGTCAATATCATTAATGGTAATGGCTATTACAACCTCTTCAAACCAGATGGAACCTACCTCTTTAGTATCAATGCCAAGACTGGTTATTTCGTAGGGAACGGAAAAGGTCATTCAGATGCTCTGGATTATTAATGCTTGAGCAGACATACCATTTCTGGGAAAAATGACAATAAAAAAGGATGAACCATAGGTTCATCTCAGATTGAAGACAAAGTCATATAAAAAACTTTCCTTAGGTGAGTACGGACGTCAGCGAACTTCTTCGAAGTTCCAAGACTTAGTTTTGAGCCTAGGGTCTCAAAACTCCCGAGTGCCTGAAACGTTATTGTTTCAGGCACTTTTCTCACAGCGGAAAGTTTCGGTATTTTCTTGAATCGATTTAAAAATTGGAACTCATTTTTATTTTTTTTTGCAAAATCGCTTAACTTATTTTACTTTAAAGTAGTTTGTCTACATTCTAGGATGAACCACAGGTTCATCTTTTTTTAGTCTTAAACAACATGACGTTCAAATGGATCGTCCGAAATTCCTTGATCTAGAATCAGGCGACACCATTCTTTGGCTGAGAAGAGACTGTGATCCTTGTAATTTCCACAAGACTCAATGGTTGTGCCTGGGACATCCTCCCAAGTGCTGACAGATGCAATTTCTTCTAAAGATTCTTTAATCACTTTAGCAATTTCCGTACTTGAATGCTGTCCCCACATGATCATATGAAAACCGGTGCGACATCCAAATGGGGAACAGTCAATCATACCATCTATGCGTTTGCGAATGAGCATCGCAAGAAGATGCTCGATGGTGTGGAGCCCTGCCGTTGGAATCGCATTTTCATTCGGCTGCACCAGGCGAATATCAAAGTTAGAGATGATATCTCCTTTGGGTCCAGTTTCCTCACCAATCAAGCGAACATAAGGGGCCTTCACAGCTGTATGGTCCAATTCAAAACTTTCAACAATTACTTCTTTTGTCATACTCAAATCCTTCTTTGTTTTTCTTGATTATAGCATAAAAAAGCAGATTCAACAAAGTGGAAATAGATGAATTTCTCACAGATGTTCCATGAAAGAAACGTGGATAAAAGAACAAGGGTTAAGCAAAAATATAAAAGGTTTTTCCTGTTTTTTTAGATTGTTAATTTTAGTAATTTATGGTAAAATGTAAAAGAATTTTTAATTCAACTAATTAAATAGATTTGGGGTAAAAGCATGAATTTTTTAATTACAGGTGTTTTTGCCGCGGTCATTGGTTTAGTCATTGGATATGTGGGAACTGCTCTTAAAATGAAAGCTTCAAAAGAAGCTGCGGAACTCACCCTTTTAAATGCTGAACAAGAAGCAACGAATTTACGTGGACAGGCAGAACGCGAAGCTGACTTGATTTTAAAAGAGGCAAAGCATGAGTCAAGTTCACTTAAAAAAGAAGCACTTTTGGAGGCAAAGGAAGAAGCCAGAAAATATCGTGAAGAGGTCGATGCTGAGTTTAAGTCAGAACGACAAGAATTGAAGCAATTAGAAAGCCGTTTGGCAGAACGTGCTAGCAATCTTGATCGCAAAGACGATATTTTAACAAGCAAAGAACAGTCTCTTGAACACAAAGAGCAAAGTCTTACAGATAGAACTAAACACATTGATACGCGTGAACAACAGCTGGAAGAGCTTGAACACAAGAAAGTAGAAGAACTGGAACGTGTCGCTGCTCTAAGTCAAGGAGAAGCGCGTGACATTATTTTGAATCAGACGGAAGATCAACTTTCAAAAGAAATTGCATCACGCATTCGTGATGCTGAGTTGGAAGTGAAGGAACGTTCTGATAAGATGGCAAAAGACATTCTTGTCCAAGCTATGCAACGGATGGCAGGTGATTTTGTTGCTGAGCAAACAAACTCAACCGTTCATTTGCCAGATGATAGCATGAAGGGCCGTATTATCGGTCGTGAAGGTCGTAATATTCGTACCTTTGAGAGCTTGACAGGTGTCGATGTGATTATTGATGATACGCCTGAAGTGGTGACCTTGTCAGGGTTTGATCCGATTCGTCGTGAAATCGCCCGCATGACAATGGAGAGCCTTCTTAAAGATGGTCGCATTCATCCAGCCCGCATCGAAGAGCTGGTTGAGAAGAACCGTCAGGAAATTGACAATCGTATTCGTGAATACGGTGAGGCTGCTGCCTATGAAATCGGTGCGCCAAACCTCCACCCAGATTTGATGAAAATTATGGGACGGTTGCAATTCCGTACTTCTTATGGTCAAAACGTTTTACGTCACTCCATTGAAGTTGCCAAACTTTCTGGTATTATTGCTAGCGAGTTGGGTGAAAATGCTACCTTGGCACGACGTGCAGGATTCTTGCATGATATCGGTAAAGCGATTGACCGTGAAGTGGAAGGAAGTCACGTTGAAATTGGGACAGAATTGGCACGTAAGTACAAGGAGCATCCAGTGGTTGTCAATACCATTGCCAGTCACCATGGTGATGTGGAACCTGAAAGTGTTATCGCGGTCATTGTCGCTGCAGCGGATGCCTTGAGTGCAGCTCGACCTGGAGCACGAAGTGAGTCACTTGAAAGCTACATCAAACGTTTGCAAGATCTAGAAGAAATTGCAAATAGTTTTGAAGGAGTTAAGACAAGTTTCGCCCTTCAAGCGGGTCGTGAAATCCGTATTATGGTTAGCCCTGAGGCCATCAAGGATGATAAAGTGACGATCTTGGCTCATGATATTCGTGAGAAGATCGAATCTAATCTTGAATATCCTGGAAACATTAAGGTTACCGTTATTCGAGAATTGCGTGCAGTAGATTACGCAAAATAAACAAAAAGCTTGAGATCTAGTATCTCAAGCTTTTTTGAATGAAAAAATCAGTTGAAAATTAGGCCGATTTTTGTTACACTAGATAGAAAGACATTGAAGGAGAAATCATGGCGGATCGTGGCTTATTAATCGTATTTTCTGGCCCTTCGGGGGTTGGAAAAGGAACGGTCAGACGAGAAATTTTTGAAAACTCGGACAATCAGTTTCAGTATTCTGTATCGATGACGACGCGTGCACAACGCCCAGGTGAAGTTGATGGTGTCGATTATTTTTTCCGTACACGTGAGGAATTTGAAGATTTGATCCGTCAAGGGCAAATGTTGGAGTACGCTGAGTACGTTGGAAATTACTATGGGACTCCTTTAACCTATGTGAATGAAACATTGGACAAAGGAATTGATGTATTCCTTGAAATTGAAGTTCAGGGTGCTCTTCAAGTAAAGAAGAAAGTTCCAGATGCAGTTTTTATCTTCTTAACTCCGCCTGATTTGGATGAATTGCAAGATCGATTAGTAGGTCGCGGGACAGATAGTGCAGAAGTTATTGCGCAACGGATTGAAAAAGCAAAAGAAGAAATCGCCATGATGCGTGAATATGACTACGCCATTGTGAACGATGAGGTTCCTCTTGCTGCTGAACGTGTCAAACGTGTGATTGAAGCAGAGCATTTCCGTGTAGACCGTGTCATTGGCCATTATCTGGATATGTTACCAAAAGCACAAACTATTGTGAAGAGATAAATAATTAGAAATTAGGTATAGAAATATGATGTTAAAACCTTCTATTGATACATTGCTTGACAAAGTACCATCAAAATACTCATTGGTCATTCTTGAGGCAAAACGAGCCCACGAATTGGAAAGTGGTGCAGTGCCAACTCAAGAATTCCAATCAGTTAAATCAACATTACAAGCGCTTGAAGAAATCGAGTCAGGAAACGTAGTTGTTCACCCGGATCCAGAAGCAAAACGTGAAGCGCTTCGTCGTCGGATTGAAGCAGAGCGGATTCGCAAAGAAGAAGAAGAGCGCAAAATTAAGGAACAAATTGCCAAAGAAAAAGAAGATGGTGAAAAAATTTAAGGTTGGGGGTTTCTCAATCTTATTTTTTGCTATTTAAAGGGTTCCGTGATAAAGTAAAGCTCATATGATAGAGGCTGGAGGTGAAAAAGTGATAGCAAAAGTCATCGTAGATGTTCCATTGATGCAGACGGATAAACCCTATTCCTATCAGATTCCATCAGAATTTGAAGATATGGTTGAGGCGGGAATGCGAGTGCATGTCCCCTTTGGTAAAGGGAATCGCCTCATTCAAGGGATTGTGGTAGACGTTGTAGAAGAGGCAGATACAAGCGAGGAATTGAAGGCGATTGGAGAGGTATTAGATTATACTCCTGTCTTAAATCAAGAGCAGTTCTGGTTGGCAGATCAATTACGAAAAAGTGTCTTTTCCTACAAAATAACGATTTTAAAAGCCATGCTTCCCTCACTTCTTAATTCCAGCTATGATAAGATTTTGTATCCTCAACCTTCTTTAGAGCCCACTCTCAAAGTGAAACTTTTTGGTGAAAAAAATGAAGTTTCTTTTTCTTCTCTAGATGCGGCCGATCAAGCCCAAGTGATGCGATTGGTCAGAAAAGGAGATTTGGTACTTGAATACAAGGCCAAGGATAAGAAACAAATTAAAACAGAAAAATGGTATCGCGTAAACCAGGAAGGATTAAAAGAACTTCAACCATCAGCGAGAGCTAAAAAAAGACTAGCATTGAAAGAGCGCCTGTTACTAGATCAAGGGGAGCAACCATTAGCAGGATTGTATCAGGATTTTTCACGAGAAGTAGTGGCTTATTTTATTGATCAGGGTGTTTTAGAAATTACAGAACGAGAAGTGAATCGGGCGGCTGCATATTATGAAGGGAAAGAACAGACCCGAGCTTTGGTCTTAAATCCAGAACAATCAAAGGCTGTAAAAACAGTTGTTTCTAAACTTGGGAAAATATCAAAACCTTTTTTATTAGAAGGTGTGACTGGAAGTGGAAAAACAGAAGTTTATCTGCAGATTATTCAGGAAGTTCTAAATAAGGGGAAAACGGCTATTATGTTGGTTCCTGAGATTTCTCTGACGCCACAGATGACGGATCGTTTTATCTCTCGTTTTGGTCAGGAAGTAGCCATTCTGCACTCGGGGCTATCAAACGGTGAGAAGTATGATCAATGGCGGAAAGTTGAACGTGGGGAGGCCAAGGTAGTTGTTGGAGCGCGTTCAGCCATCTTTGCACCTTTGAAGAATATAGGTGCCATCATCATTGATGAGGAACATGAGGCTTCCTACAAACAAGATAGTAACCCGCGCTACCATGCGCGGGAAGTCGCAGTCTTAAGGGCTCAGTACAATCAAGCAATCTTACTTCTTGGATCTGCCACTCCAAGTCTAGAATCACGGGCTCGTGCAACAAAAGGGGTTTATGAATTAATTCGTCTCACCCAGCGGGCCAATCCGGCAGCCAAAATTCCAGAAGTTAAAGTCGTTGATTTCCGTGATTATATTGGCCAAAATGAAGCTGGAAACTTCACTCCTGTCTTAGTGGAAGCTATTTCTGATCGCTTGCAGAAAAAAGAGCAGGTTGTCTTGATGTTGAACCGACGTGGCTATTCCAGCTTTGTCATGTGTCGCGAGTGTGGGACAGTGGATACGTGTCCAAATTGTGACATCTCTTTGACCCTCCATATGGACACAAAAACGATGAATTGTCATTACTGTGGTTATAGTAAGGCAATTCCTCGACACTGTCCAAATTGCCAGAGTCGTTCCATTCGTTATTACGGAACAGGAACGCAAAAAGCCTATGATGAATTACAAGAGATCTTTCCTGAGGCTAAAATTTTGCGCATGGATGTGGATACCACCCGAAAAAAAGGGAGCCACGCAGCGATACTAGATGCTTTCGGGAATGGAGAAGCAGATATTTTGTTAGGGACGCAAATGATTGCGAAGGGGTTGGATTTTCCAAATGTGACGTTAGTGGGTGTCTTGAATGCGGATACTTCTTTAAATTTACCGGATTATCGATCCTCAGAGAGAACCTTTCAACTCTTGACTCAGGTGGCAGGAAGGGCTGGACGAGCAGAGAAAGAAGGAGAGGTTATCATCCAGAGCTACAACCCCAATCATTATGCGATTCGATTTGCCAAAGACCAAGATTATGAAGGCTTTTTTGCCTATGAAATGCAGATTCGCCGGCAGTTAGGCTATACACCTTATTACTTCACAGTTGGGTTAACCCTATCCCATAAGAGTGAGGAAATGGTGATGGAGAAGTCACATCAGGTCATGGAAATTCTCCGATCTGGCTTATCTGATCAGGTCCAAATCTTAGGACCAACACCTAAACCAATTGCACGCACACATAATTTGTATCATTATCAAATCATTGTGAAATATCGTTTTGAAGAAGGCATGACACAGGTCTTGAATCAAATCTTAGAATTTACACAAGAAAGAGGCAACCAAGATTTACGTGTCAGTATTGATAATGAACCTCAAAGTTTTATGTAAGGAAGAAAGAAATGACAAAATTAATTTTTATGGGAACGCCTGATTTTTCAGCGACGGTTTTAAAGGGATTGTTAGCAGATTCGCGCTATGAAATTTTGGCAGTTGTGACTCAACCAGACCGCAAAGTAGGTCGCAAAAAAGAGATTCGAATGACCCCGGTGAAGCAGGTAGCTTTGGAATATCAACTACCGGTTCTTCAGCCGGAGAAATTATCGGGTAGTCCAGAAATGGAAACTCTCTTATCACTGGATGCAGATGGAATTGTGACCGCTGCTTTTGGACAATTTTTACCGACAAAATTGTTGGAGAACTTTCAGTTTGCGGTGAATGTCCACGCGTCTTTATTACCTAAATATAGAGGTGGAGCTCCCATTCACTATGCCCTGATCAATGGTGACGAAGAAGCTGGGGTTACAATTATGGAAATGGTCAAGGAAATGGATGCCGGAGACATGATTGCAGCTCGTTCTCTCCCAATTTTAGATGAGGACAATGTGGGAACTTTGTTTGAAAAATTGGCAGTCCTTGGACGTGACTTACTCCTAGATACTTTGCCAGCTTACCTGGCAGGGGAGATCAAGCCATGTCCACAAGATCCAAGTTTGGTCACATTTTCACCGAATATTTTACCGGAAGAAGAGGTTTTGGACTGGACAAAAACCAATCGCCAAGTCTTTAACCAGATTCGGGGAATGAATCCTTGGCCGGTCGCTCATACGTTATTAAATGGTCAACGCTTAAAAGTCTATGAAGCTGAACTATGCGAAGGAAATGGAAATCCAGGAGAAGTGATTGCTTTGACCAAAAAAGAGTTGCTGGTCGCTGCAGGAGAAGGCGCATTGTCCCTTAAAGTTGTGCAGCCAGCAGGAAAACCAAAAATGTCCATCACAGACTTTTTGAATGGCGCTGGCCGTCAATTGAAAGTAGGAGATCACTTTGGAAGTTAAACAAATGAATGCGCGTGAACAGATCGTTCGAGTATTAGAAGAGGTTTTTGAACAGGGGGCTTATTCTAATATTGCACTAAATCAAGCGCTAGAACACTCTCAACTTTCAGATAAAGATAGAAGCTTTGTTACGGAAGTTGTATACGGTACTGTAGCACGGAAGATAACACTCGAGTGGTATCTCGCCCACGTAATTGAAGACCGGACGAAATTAGATCCTTGGCTCTATTATCTTTTGATGATGAGTTTGTATCAGCTGCTCTACTTGGATCGCATTCCTGACCATGCCATCGTCAATGAAGCCGTTCGGATAGCAAAAAGCCGTAAAGAAGGCAGTGAAAAGTTTGTCAATGCTATTCTTAGAAAGCTTCTTCGCGAGGGACTACCAGCTATTGATACGATCAAGCGAAAGAACAAACGTTATTCGGTAGAGTATTCCCTACCTGTATGGTTGGTCAAAGCATTGATCGAAGAATACGGTGAAGAACGTGCTTGCGCTATTTTTAAGAGTCTCTATCAGCGTAATAAATCAAGTATTCGTGTCGTTGATTTAAGCGAAAAAGAAGAGTTGTCTCAGTTACTCGAAGCAAAATCTTCTCTACTTGCCCCGTCTGCCCTCGTGAAAGATCAGGGACATTTTGCAGCGCACACTTTGTTTAAAGAAGGACGCATTACCATTCAAGACGAGTCCAGTCAATTAGTGGCGCCAGCTTTGGATTTGCAAGGGGATGAGTGGGTTTTAGATGCCTGTGCAGCGCCAGGTGGAAAGACGACTCACATCGCTTCTTATCTCACGACTGGGAAAGTCACAGCCCTGGATCTCTATGACCATAAACTAAAATTGATTCAAGAAAATGCTGATCGGCTCCATGTTGCGGACAAAATTTTGACAAAGAAGTTAGATGCGACAAAAGTCTATGAAACATTTGGACCAGATGCTTTCGATAAAATTTTGGTGGATGCACCTTGTTCGGGGATTGGTCTGATACGGAGAAAGCCTGATATCAAGTACAATAAAGAGGGTGCAGATTTTATATCTTTACAAGCTGTTCAATTGGCCATTCTGGATAGTGTTTGTCAAAGTGTGCGTAAAGGTGGTATAATAGTGTACAGTACGTGTACAATTATGGGGAAAGAAAATTTTGAAGTGGTGGACCAATTTTTGAAACACCATCCAAATTTCAAACAAGTCCCATTGGATCACGAAAGAAAAGATATTCTTAAAAATGATTGTATCCTTATTACACCCGAATTATACGGAAGCGACGGCTTCTTTATCAGTCGTTTTAAGAGAATCTCATAATATCAGGAGGAAACTGACAGTATGGATATGACGATCTTAACCGATGTAGGTCAAAGACGGACAAATAACCAAGACTATGCAAATCAATATAAAAACAAGGTAGGAAAATCTATGGTTTTCCTTGCTGATGGTATGGGAGGACACCGTGCCGGAAATATTGCTAGTGAAATGGCAGTCACAGACCTAGGTGCAGCCTGGGTTTCTTCTGAGATCGAGACGGTTAATCAAGTACGGGAATGGTTTGCAGAACATTTAGAAGCTGTGAACCGTCGGATTCATTTAGCTGGGCAAGATGATGAGCACAAAGGAATGGGAACGACACTGGAAGCTTTGGCTTTTGTAGAAGGACAAGTGATTTATGCCCATGTTGGGGATTCGCGGATTGGCCTCATTCGTCAGGGTGAATACCAGCAGTTGACCAGTGATCATTCTCTTGTAAATGCTCTTTTACGAGCAGGACAAATTACAGAAGAAGAAGCAGCCCATCATCCTCAGCGCAACATCATCACTCAGTCCATTGGTCAAAAAGACGAGTTAGAGCCGGATTACGGTTTGGTGACGGTTGAATCAGATGATTATATTTTGATAAATAGTGACGGTTTAACCAATATGATTGGCCCAGATGAAATCAGAGATATTGTCTTAAGTGATGTTTCGCTTGAAGAGAAGGCTCAAACCTTGATTCGTTTTGCCAATAATGCTGGAGGCTTGGATAATATCACCGTTGTACTGCTCCACTTTACTGAGGAGGACGCAGCATGATTCAAATCGGCAAAATTTTTGCCGGGCGATATAAAATCATCCAACAAATTGGACGCGGCGGGATGGCAGATGTTTATCTTGCGCGTGATTTGATTTTAGATGGTGAAGAAGTTGCAGTCAAGGTACTGCGTACGAATTACCAGACAGATCCCATTGCAGTTGCTCGTTTTCAGCGTGAAGCAAAAGCGATGGCAGAACTGGACCATCCAAATATCGTTCGGATTACAGACATTGGCGAAGAAGAGGGGCAACAATACCTTGCAATGGAATATGTTGCAGGTTTAGACTTGAAACGCTATATCAAAGAAAATGCACCTTTATCAAATGAAGAAGCTGTTCGTTTGATGGGACAGATCCTTCTCGCTATGCGTCTTGCCCATACACGCGGCATTATCCATAGAGATTTAAAACCACAGAATGTCCTCTTGACACCAGATGGAACAGCGAAAGTTTCAGACTTTGGGATTGCAGTGGCCTTTGCAGAGACTAGCTTGACCCAGACCAACTCGATGTTGGGATCGGTTCATTATTTGTCCCCGGAGCAGGCGCGTGGATCAAAAGCAACGGTGCAAAGTGATATCTATGCGATGGGGATCATTTTCTATGAGATGTTAACCGGGCACATTCCTTATGATGGGGACAGTGCAGTCACAATTGCTTTGCAGCATTTTCAAAAGCCTCTCCCATCTATTCGTGAGGAAAATAAGAATGTTCCACAAGCTCTAGAAAATGTAGTGATCAAAGCGACAGCTAAAAAACTGACGGATCGCTATAAGTCAGTGGCAGAGATGTATGTGGATCTTTCAAGTTGCTTGTCCTATGAGAGAAGAAATGAGAAAAAACTGGTTTTTGAAGACCAATCGAAAGCCGATACAAAGACTCTTCCAAAAGTAAGTCCAACTCCAAAGACGGCTCCTGTTCCAATCTCTGAGGTACGCAATGAAATCAGTTCGGTAGATCCTAATCGACCATTATCTGACCAGCAGACGATGGTACCAAGTAAAAAGCCAAGAAGAAGATTGCGGGCGCGCTACAAGGTCTTGTTTGTTGCCATTGCCCTAGTTCTTGCAGCCTTTACCTTCTTGTTGTATATGAGCCCGGCCAATAAAACCGTTCCGGATGTTTCTGGAAAAACTGTTGCAGAAGCTCGGGCTATCATTGAAGATCAGGATCTTCAAGTTGGAGACGAAAAAGAAGAATACAGTGATTCTGTACTTGAGGGCTATGTGATCCGTACCAATCCAAATGCTGGAGCTCAGAAAAAGGAAAACGGCAAGATTGATTTGGTTGTCTCGAAAGGACCAAGTACCTTTGAAATGCCAGACTATACTGGTATGTCTAGAGAAGATGCAGAAAATGATCTGAAAACCAACTATAAGCTTTCTAGCAAGTTTATTTCGATTGAAGAAGTCGAGACTAATGAAGTGAAACCAGGAATCGTTATTGAGCAATCTCCTACCGCTGGTCAAAAATATGATTTGACTTCTAATACAAAGGTTGTTCTGAAAGTATCTAAGGAAAGTAATTCCATCGAGTTACAAAATTATGTAGGTTCTGATTATGAGTTTGCTGTCTCTAATCTCGTTCAGATATACGGGGTGAAGGAAGCAAATATTGAACGGAAGACCACATCGCATCTTCCTGCTGGAGTAGAAGTCTTACCAGGTCAAGTTGTGAGTCAAACCCCAGAAGTTTCGAGTACGGTGGACATTAACCGAACACGAATTGTTTTAACGGTATATGAGCCTAAAGTGACAGCTTCTTCAAGTACGAAAGCCTCATCCAGTTCAGAAACATCTAGTTCTTCTTCTACGGAACGATCGGATACAGAAAGTTCTAGCAGTAGTGCAACTGGTGGAGATTAATAAATCAGCCTAAGACTCAGATGGATTTCTGGGTCTTTTTGATTGTATGCGATTATCCAACCACAGACGGAAGTCAAATGAGAAAAAATTTGATAAAATAGGAAAAGACGAGGTAGACTATGTGGAAAATACAAATTTTTATTTTCGTTGAAGCCATTTTGTTAACATTAGCAGCAATCACCATTTTATCAATCGATTTTTCCAGATTTGTTGTCTTGATGGTTCTCTTTTTGCTCCTTCTGTATTACTATTTTGGCAAACAAAAAGCGAATTTTCTATTAATTGCACTGAGTGTGCTTCTATTTTTTATCGTGATGCTGAATCCTTTTGTGATTGCAGCCATTTTATTTGCGGTGGTTTATGGTTTATTGATCGCCTACCCTTATATGTATAAGGAAAATGAAGCCGTTGTGTTTGATGTTGAAGAGGATACGAAAATTCGTCAGGAAAAAACTAGATGGATTGGTGATTTACAACATTTTTCAAAGCAAAGTCGAGGGTATCGAGATCTGAATGTGATCCGAGTTTTTGGGAATGACACCCTCCATTTAGAGGAGGTAGCCATTTGCAATTGGGACAATGTGGTGATCATCCGGAAAGGTTTTGGACATACTAAAATTATCTTACCGATTGATTTAGAGTTGCATTTACAAATTAACACCCTTTATGGAGATCTGAAGTTTTTGGATCTCCCTGTCCGTAAAATGAGGAATGAAACCATTGACATTGAAACGGCACATTATCGGAGATCGCACCGTTCTATAAAAATTGTCTTAGTTGGTGTTGTTGGGGATGTTGAGGTGATTCGCGCATGAAGAAATTAGACTATCTCCTCTTGTACTTCTATTCCCTAATGGTGGTTGCGGTCATTTGTCATACTATTTTCCATTTTGTTGGTTTTCAGTGGGGCAAACTTCTCTCAGATATTTCCTTGCTTCAATCATTCCTATTTTTGGTATTTAGTCTGACGCTTGCATTGACAGCTTTGGTTATCTTAATTATCAAAATCACGCAATTTGTAACGGTCCATGCAGTCCAACAAAAGGTAGAAGCGATCCTAACTGCTTCACGGCGAAAAGAAATTGCTCCCAAAGAATTGAATCAACAGTTAGATTTATTGGATAAGAAGTTGCATCGACTTGAAGAAAATTTACAAAAAAGTGAAAATCGTGTCATGCGAAATGAGGAAGAAATTGTGGAAATCGAGCGTAAGAGAATTGCTCGTGATTTACATGACACGGTCAGTCAAGAACTATTTGCAGCCAATATGATTTTGTCTGGAGTGGCGGCTCAGGTTCTTGAGTTAGAGAAAAATCAGATTGAGCAACAACTAAATGGTGTATCGGATATTCTAGGGACAGCACAAAATGATTTACGGGTCTTGCTCTTACACTTACGGCCTACAGAATTGGAAGGAAAAAGTTTAGTAGAAGGTATGGAGATGATTTTTAGGGAACTAAAAGAAAAAAGTAACCTAACCGTTCTCTTCCATCACAATGAAGTGAGCATTCCAAAAGATATGGAAGAACATCTCTTTCGGATCGTCCAAGAAATTGTCAGCAATACCTTAAAACACGCTAGAGCTCAACAAATGGATGTCTTTTTGCATCAGGAAAGAAAACAACTTCATTTACGGATGGTAGATGATGGAATCGGATTTGAGCAGGAAAAATTGGAACGATTGAGTTATGGGTTGAAAAATATTCAAGAACGTGTAGAAGACATGGCGGGAACCATTAAAATTAGAACGAGTCCTCAAAAGGGAGTAGCTATAGATATTCGCGTTCCCCTCCTTGTAAAAGATAAAAATGAAAAGGAAACTGTATGAAAGTATTATTAGTAGACGACCATGAAATGGTCCGGTTGGGATTAAAAAGCTTTTTGTCCATGCAAACCGATATTGAGCAAGTCTCAGAGGCACAAAATGGGCAAGAAGGCGTGGAGTTGGCGCTGAATGAAAGACCAGACGTCATCATCATGGATATTGTGATGCCAGAGCTAAATGGAATCGATGCAACTCTAGCCATCCTAAAAGAGTGGCCGGAAGCTAAAATTGTCATTTTAACGTCTTATTTAGATAACGAAAAGATTTACCCGGTCTTAGATGCAGGTGCAAAAGGGTATATCTTAAAGACTTCGTCAGCAACTGAGATCTTACAGGCTGTCCGAAAGGTTACAAAGGGAGAATTTGCGATTGAGACAGAAGTTAGTCAAAAAGTTGAGTCACGAAAGAGCCATGCTGAATTGCATGATGATTTGACAGCTAGAGAGCGAGATATTCTAACTTTATTGACCAAAGGATATGAAAATCAACGAATAGCAGATGAACTCTTCATTTCTTTAAAAACAGTGAAAACCCATGTCTCTAACATCTTATCAAAACTAGAAGTCAGCGATCGGACGCAAGCAGTCGTCTATGCCTTTCGACACCATCTGGTGAATCAGGAAGATTTTTAAGTTGAAACATGCTATAATAGAGCAAGGAAAATAGGGGGAGACAAGTGGACGCAAAATTACGTTATAAAGCAAAAAAAGTAAAAATCGTCTTTTTTGATATTGACGATACATTACGTGCAAAAGAAACTGGATTGATCCCAGAATCTGTCAAAGATGTCTTTCATCAGTTGAAAGAAAAAGGAATCTTAACAGGGATTGCAACCGGTAGAGGGGTTTTTGGAGTTGTTCCTGAAATTATGGACTTAAAGCCGGATTTTCTAGTCACCTTAAACGGTGCCTATATTGAAGATACCAAAGGAACTGTGATCTACCAATCACCAATCAATGAAGCAATCGTTTCTTCTTTTGTGGATTGGGCCAAAGAATCCCAGATTGATTATGGGTTAGTGGCTAGTCATCAAGCTGCCCTGTCCAATCGTACACCTTTGATCAGTGATGCTATTGACATCATTTATCCCAACTTACCAGTAGATCCAGATCTGCATTTAAAAGAACCTATTTTCCAAATGTGGACCTTTGATGAACAGGATAGTGAGCTAGAGTTGCCCCCTTCTTTACAAGAGGAACTTCGCTTAGTATCATGGCATCCCCATTCATCAGATGTTGTTGGCTTTGAAGCTTCAAAAGCTTCAGGAGTTTCTCAAGTTGTCCATCACTTAGGTTTGAAGCCAGATAATGTTTTGGCATTTGGAGATGGCTTAAATGATATGGAGCTGTTTGATTATGCTGGAATTAGCATCGCAATGGGGAAATCAGCACCAGAGTTGCAAGAAAAAGCAGATTATATTACCAAGAATTTAGAAGAAGATGGCATCTTCCATGCCTTAGAGGAGTTAAATATGGTAGAAAAAGAATTGATATTACCACAGTTAGATCTTGCTGCGGTTGAAGGTCCTATTGCTGTGATCAAAACCAATCACGGTGAGATGAACATTCAATTGTTCCCAGATCAAGCGCCAAAAACAGTTGCAAATTTTGTGGCCCTTGCTAAGTCTGGTTATTACGATGGAGTTATTTTCCACCGCATTATCAAAGATTTCATGGTCCAAGGGGGAGATCCAACAGGTACTGGTATGGGCGGTGAGTCTATCTATGGTGATAGCTTTGAGGATGAGTTTTCAAAAGAATTGTACAATATTCGCGGAGCCCTTTCGATGGCAAATGCCGGCCCGAATACAAATGGCAGCCAATTCTTTATTGTACAAAATCAACATCTTCCTTATTCCAAAAAGGAATTGGTCCGTGGTGGTTGGCCTGAAAAAATAGCTGAAGTTTATACCACAGAAGGAGGAACTCCTCACTTAGACCAACGCCATACAGTATTTGGTCAATTGATGGATGATACTTCGTTTGCCGTTTTGGATGAAATCGCGGCTGTTGAGACAGGTATGATGGATAAGCCAGTAGAAGATGTCGTGATTCAAACTATCGAAATTGAGGACTAATATGAAAATTGGAGACAAGTTAGAAGGAACCATCACAGGCATTCAACCTTATGGAGCCTTTGTTGAACTAGAGTCGGGTGTCACAGGCTTGATTCATATCTCAGAGATTCGAAGTGGCTATGTAAGTAATATTCATGATATTCTTTCGGTTGGAGAGAAAGTCTTTGTCCAAGTCATCGATGTTGATGAATATTCTAAGAAAGCCAGTCTCTCATTGAGAACCTTAGAAGACACACCGCAACGAAGTATTCGACACCATCGTTTTTCAAATGACCGCCACAAAAGTGGTTTTGCACCCTTAGCTCAACAGATGCTGACCTGGGTCAAAGAAGGAAAAGCATTCTTTAGCAAACAGGAAAAAAAATAAAAACTTCGGTAGGTTAATAAAACCTACCGAAGTTTTTTGATATAGAGAATTATTCAAATTCGTAAAGAGCAGTAGATAGGTAACGTTCACCATTATCTGGTGCAAGAGCAAGAACTTTTTTACCGCTACCCAATTCTTTTGCGACTTCAATAGCAGCATAGATCGCAGCAGCACTAGAAATACCGACTAAGAACCCTTCAGCTCCACCGATAGCACGCGCTAGTTCGAAAGCTTCTTCTGAAGATACGCGACGAACGCCATCATAAGCATTTGTGTCTAATGTATTTGGAATAAAACCAGCCGAAATCCCTTGGATTTTATGTGGTCCAGGTTTTTCACCAGAAAGGACTGCAGATTCATTGGCCTCAACAGCATAGACTTTAACTGCTGGATTATTCTTTTTCAAGGTATGTGAAATACCAGAAACAGTACCACCAGTACCGACACCTGCAACAAAAGCATCAAGGCCTTCTTTTCCAAAAGCATCAACGATTTCTTGTCCAGTTGTTCTTTCATGTACCTCTGGGTTAGCAGGGTTTTCAAATTGAAGAGGAAGGAAACCGTTTCGTTCTGCAGCGATTGCTTCAGCTTTAGCGATGGCACCTTTCATTCCTTCGCTTCCAGGAGTCAAAACGAGTTCAGCTCCATAGGCTTGGATGATTTTACGACGTTCCACGCTCATGGTTTCAGGCATGACAATCACGACTTTATAGCCTTTCGCTGCACCAACCCATGACAAACCAATACCTGTATTCCCACTAGTTGCTTCAACAATCGTATCACCTGGTTTGATTTTTCCATCCGCTTCCGCTTTTTCAATCATGCTCAAAGCAATCCGGTCTTTGACAGATGATCCAGGGTTGAAAGCTTCTAGTTTCACATAGACATCTGCAGCTCCTTCGGGAACAAGACGATTCAACTTGACAATCGGAGTGTTCCCAATCAATTCTGTAATATTTTCATAAATAGCCATAATATACCTCAGTTCTAGGTTTTCTTGATACTAACAAGTATAGTCCCTTGTGGGAAGAATGTAAAATATAGAAATTTTATGGGTGTGATAAAAAAAAACTATCGTAGTCGATAGTATTTTTAATTATTTTTCTACAGAAAGTAGGGGTACTTCAACTTCACGAATACCTTGGTCTTCTATAAGGACTTTGCCATTGTAAAATTCGACTAAAGCTGCTGTTATCGAACTTGTGTTTTCTTTATCCACAAAAATCGTTGTCGTCACCTGATCGGTAAACAGTGGATCTTGTTCCGCCAATTGATGGTCTTTTAAGAAATTAGCAAATTCTTGGTATTGGGAATAAGAAAGTGTGATCCCAAGAACCACTTGCTCTTTGATTTCTACCAGCCCAATCTCTCGAACTGCTTGAGCAACACTGCCAGCATAAGCGCGAATCAGACCGCCAGCCCCTAATTTAATACCTCCAAAATAGCGGGTAACCACGACGCAACTATTAGTGATGTGATGATGTTCCAGTACTCCTAACATCGGTACCCCGGCTGTTCCGCTAGGCTCTCCATCGTCACTGGTCCGTTTGATATCACTTTGTTCTCCAATGATGAAAGCAGAGCAGTTATGTGTAGCCTTATAGTGTTCCTTTTTGATGGAATTGATAAAATCTCTAGCTTCCTCTTCAGAGGAGACTCTCTTGACATGACAAATGAATGTTGATTTTTTGATTTCTTCTTGAACAGTACCGTTCTCTTTAAATGTAACATATTCCATATTCTTATTTTACAAAAAAAGAATGATTTTCTCCAACTTTTGCGAATTAATAAGTATGAAGATAGAAGATTTTTATGGAAGGCTCATAACGGAGAGTCAAATGACAAATGATCTAAAAGAAATTGCCCAAGAACTTCCTACTATAAAAAGACAAAATGGAAGGTACCAATGTTTTCGATGTGGCAGTATGATTGATCAAAAACTTTGGAAGTTGAGTGAAGAGGTACTGTATTGTAGAGCCTGTATCCAATTGGGAAGGATCCGGAGTGATCAAAGACTTTATGCTATTGCACAGCAAGACTTTGAAGGCCAAGAGGTGTTAAACTGGAAAGGAACCTTAACGTCATACCAACAAGAAGTATCCGATGGACTGATCCAAGCAGTTAAAGAGAAACGGAATGCTTTGGTCCATGCTGTGACAGGCGCCGGAAAAACAGAAATGATGTACCAAGTTGTAGCAAACGCGATCAAGGATGGTAAAGCAGTTTGTATTGCTACCCCAAGAATCGATGTATGTATAGAATTGTACGGAAGGATGAAAGGAGATTTTTCCTGCCCCATCTCTTTGCTTCATGGAGAATCGGAACCCTATTTTAGAACGCCCTTGGTGATCGCTACAACCCACCAATTGCTAAAGTTTTATCAGGCCTTTGATCTCCTTATTATAGATGAAGTAGATGCTTTTCCCTATGTGGACAATCCAATCTTATATAAAGCAACTCAGAATGCAATAAAAAAAGAGGGGAACACCCTTTTTTTAACAGCAACCTCTACAGATGAGTTAGATAAAAAGGTCAAGAAAAAAGAAATCATTCGTTATAGCCTTCCAAGAAGATTTCATGGGAACCCGCTAGTGGTCCCTGAAATAAAATGGGTGCCGAAAATTAGAGAAAAAATAGAAAAAGGAAGAATCCCTTACGAACTATTGCAACTGATCAAGAAGCAAAGACAAACTCACTACCCATTGTTAATCTTTGTATCTGAAATAGAATTAGGAAAACAATTTACTGAGAACTTAAAAAAATACTTTCCTAAAGAAACAGTAGGTTTCGTATCCTCACAAACTACAGATCGTCTACGAATGGTAGAAGAGTTTAGAAACAGAGCATTGACCATCCTAATCTCGACAACCATTCTAGAAAGAGGAGTTACTTTTCCGTTTGTAGATGTCTTTGTTTTAGAAAGTGATCACAAATTGTTTACTAAAAGTGCTCTCGTACAAATTTCAGGGAGAGTAGGTCGAAGTAAAGAAAGACCAACAGGGAAACTGCTTTTTCTATCAGAGGGTATAACAAGAGAAATGAAGAAAGCAATCATGGAAATAAAAAAAATGAATCAGGAGGCAGGGTTTTGAAAGAATGTCTGCTTTGTACTAAAGAGATGAAAACTGGTGAACATTTCATAGACCTAATTTTTTTGAATCAACAAGAAGAATGGATTTGTAAAGGATGCAAAGAATTATTTGAAAAAATAAGTGAAGTCCACTGCCCCAGATGTTTTAAAGATAAGGAGGAGAAAGAATGTAAAGATTGCGAATACTGGCTACAAAAGGGAAATATGGTCGAACATGAAGCATTATACAGATATAATGGAGAAATGAAAGAATATTTCAAACGATATAAATTTGAAGGAGATCGTTTGTTAGGAATGGTATTTGCAAGTGACATCAAAAAAGCATTGAAAAAGTATAAAAGCTATACTATAATACCGACTCCAATTAGCCATGAAAAAAAGCAGGAGAGAGGATTCAATCAAGTATCAACTATATTAGATTATGCAGAAATAAAGTACAGTAGTCTATTCCAAAAAGAAGACACTTTAGCCCAATCAAAAAAAACAAGAGAAGAAAGACTAAAAACCTCTCAACACTTTCAATTAAAAGGAGAAGTTTCAAAAAAGCAAAAATATCTTATCTTCGATGATGTCTATACAACTGGCAAAACAATCGAATTAATGAAGCGCCTACTAATTGAAAAAGGTGTGAAAGAAATAAAGACATTTTCAATAGCAAGGTAAAAAAAGATTTGCAAAAAGTTTGTGAAAGCGTTATAATATACATATAAATAAAAACATAATGTTTAGAAAGTAGGTACTAATATGATTAAATATAGTATCCGTGGTGAAAACCTAGAAGTAACAGAAGCCATTCGCGACTATGTCGTTTCTAAACTCGAAAAGATTGAAAAATATTTTCAGGCAACTCAAGAGCTGGATGCTCGAGTAAACTTAAAAGTTTACCGTGAAAAGACCGCAAAAGTAGAAGTAACCATTCCACTCGGATCGATAACACTGCGTGCAGAAGATGTTTCTCAAGATATGTACGGTTCAATTGATCTGGTTGTAGATAAAATCGAACGCCAAATTCGTAAAAATAAAACAAAAATCGAAAAGAAAAATCGTGTTAAATCTGGTGCAAGTAAATTATTTACTGATGCAGTTGTAGAAGAAGCAGCAACTACAGAAAAAGTTGTTCGCTCAAAAACAATTGATCTAGAACCAATGGATTTAGATGAAGCAATCCTTCAAATGGATCTATTAGCTCACGACTTCTTCATTTATCGTGATGTAGAAGACAACACAACCAATGTTATCTATCGTAGAGAAGATGGAGATATCGGTCTATTGGAAGTAAAAGAATAGAGATTTAAAAAAATCAAATAATTATAGAAGAATCAGGAGTATTTAAGCTCCTGATTTTTATCTAAACCAAGAAAGTGAAAATATTTTTTAAGAAAATAAAATATTTTTTAAAAAAGTGTTGACAGTTAGGGTAGGTCATGAT
>OBUY01000112.1_pt1 | contig 40963 bp, 35 predicted proteins | sample 1475781 | NCBI WGS metagenome assembly OBUY01 (sample SAMEA2579912, study PRJEB22360) | human gut metagenome | biome: human gut; feature: human-associated habitat; material: faeces | place: Denmark | collected 2008/2010 | reverse complement strand
TCTCCAATGACTAGTCTAAAAACTAGTATTAAGACTATCACTTATTTAAGTGATATTGGTTGTCTGGAGATTCAGGGGGCCAGTCTAATGACGAGTGGTACTCCGCATGGTTATTTAACTTCTCAGCACCACTAATGATCCTGAGCAACTTCGTATTTGGGCCATTGCCATGGAGTAGAAAGCTGTGTCTGAGAATGCAGAATTTGAGAAAAGAATTAGCTTTCTTGGAGAGCTTCTGAAAATGGCACGCTAACAACGTTTTGTTAAAAAATGTGAATCACTTGCCGGGGCTGCATTTTCTATTCGAGGAGAATGTTGACGTAGATATTACAGAAATCTCAGCGCATCAGGATAAACTGCTACCTTAGGTCAACCACCAAAAGAAAATACAATACGTCCAGTTTGTATGCCTTTAATAACACATCTTCTAAATGTTGAAGAATTATCCCGCCTGCTGAAGAACGTTGCTCTGAGTGTGATAAACCTTTTTATTCTTGATGATGTCAGCGAGAAGATGGAATATATCCCCGACTGGGTCGTGGTTACCCGGTTAAACATCTGGTGGCGCTAATAAATCTGGCAGGTCACATTCTGTTGAATGCTGTGACAGTGCCTTACCGAGAGAGCGAAATTGTGGTGTTCTAGTGCATAGTCGCCACCATTCCGGATAATTCTATTGCGTTGTTTTACAAGTTCTTTTACAGCGCAGATCTGTCGCTGACGTTGAATCAATAGCCTGGATTTCAGAACACAATGCCTGTTTGCTGGTTGGTCCGGCAGTAGCATTAATTCATTATCTGAATGAAATGTGTCAATCCACAGAAACCGCTGTCAATGACGCATTTTGTCGGACGTTAACACGAGAAAGTTTGGCTATTCCGTAATGCTATCTTATTTCGTAATGGATTGAGAATGCTGGATTTTTAATTATATTACGCGCAGTATTAATCGCGTAAATGTTTTGCGGTCAGCAACGGTGGGGGATCCATTGTTCTGTTCAATGAATACCATCATACATTTGAATCAGGAGTCGGTATGATGATTTTGGTGACGGGGGGCGCACGGAGCGGGAAGAGTCGCCACGCAGAGGTGCTTATTGGGGACTCTTCACAGGTTCTGTATATCGCTACCTCGCAAATCCTTGATGATGAGATGGCTGCACGGATAGAACATCATCGGCAAGGCCGCCCGGAGCACTGGCGCACAGTGGAGCGCTGGCAACATCTTGATGAATTAATTCATGCAGACATTAACCCGAATGAGGTTGTGTTGCTGGAATGCGTTACCACAATGGTGACTAATCTGTTGTTTGATTATGGCGGCGATAAAGACCCTGATGAATGGGATTATCAGGCGATGGAACAGGCGATTAATGCTGAGATTCAGTCGTTGATTGCTGCCTGCCAACGTTGCCCCGCAAAGGTTGTATTAGTGACTAACGAAGTGGGAATGGGGATTGTGCCGGAGAGTCGTCTGGCACGACATTTTCGTGATATTGCCGGGCGGGTAAATCAGCAGTTGGCCGCTGCGGCAAATGAAGTATGGCTGGTGGTTTCTGGTATTGGAGTAAAAATCAAATGAGTAAATTATTTTGGGCGATGCTCTCATTTATTACGCGTCTGCCTGTACCGCGTCGCTGGTCCCAGGGACTGGATTTCGAGCATTATTCTCGCGGTATTATTACTTTTCCTTTGATTGGATTATTGCTTGGCGCGATTAGCGGGCTGGTCTTCATGGTGCTGCAGGCATGGTGTGGCGCACCACTGGCGGCACTGTTTAGCGTACTTGTGCTGGTGCTGATGACCGGGGGATTCCATCTGGACGGCCTCGCTGATACCTGTGATGGCGTATTTTCTGCACGTAGCCGCGATCGCATGTTGGAAATCATGCGTGATAGCCGTTTAGGCACCCACGGCGGTCTGGCATTGATTTTTGTGGTACTGGCAAAGATTCTGGTGTTAAGCGAGTTGGCTCTGCGTGGCGAATCGATCCTTGCATCGCTGGCGGCAGCATGTGCGGTCAGCCGCGGGACTGCCGCATTATTGATGTATCGTCATCGTTATGCGCGGGAAGAAGGGCTTGGCAATGTGTTCATTGGCAAAATTGATGGGCGACAAACCTGCGTCACACTCGGCTTAGCCGCTATTTTTGCTGCCGTATTATTGCCGGGTATGCATGGTGTGGCTGCTATGGTGGTGACGATGGTGGCGATTTTCATCCTCGGTCAGCTTCTCAAACGTACGCTGGGCGGGCAAACGGGCGATACGCTGGGAGCAGCCATAGAGCTTGGTGAACTGGTCTTCCTGCTGGCACTGCTATAAAGAGACGTGACATGCAAATACTTGCCGATTTACTGAATACGATCCCAGCCATCGATTCTGCCGCTATGTCGCGTGCACAACGGCATATTGACGGGTTACTCAAACCTGTTGGTAGCCTGGGAAAGCTGGAGGCGCTTGCCATACAACTGGCAGGAATGCCGGGGTTGAATGGCATACCGCATGTGGGCAAAAAAGCGGTACTGGTTATGTGTGCCGATCACGGCGTCTGGGAGGAAGGGGTCGCTATTTCTCCAAAAGAAGTGACAGCCATACAGGCTGAAAATATGACCCGTGGAACAACCGGCGTGTGTGTGCTGGCAGAACAAGCGGGCGCTAACGTCCACGTAATTGATGTTGGTATTGATACTGCTGAGCCTATCCCCGGGCTTATCAACATGCGTGTCGCACGAGGTAGCGGCAATATTGCTTCAGCTCCGGCAATGAGTCGCCGTCAGGCTGAAAAGTTGCTTTTGGACGTCATATGTTATACGCAGGAGCTGGCAAAAAACGGTGTCACGCTGTTTGGTGTAGGTGAACTGGGGATGGCAAACACGACACCGGCAGCAGCAATAGTCAGCACAATCACTGGCCGGGATCCTGAAGAAGTGGTTGGGATTGGCGCAAACCTGCCGACAGATAAACTGGCTAATAAAATTGATGTTGTGCGTCGGGCGATTACGTTGAATCAACCAAATCCTCAGGATGGTATTGATGTCCTGGCAAAAGTGGGTGGATTTGATTTGGTCGGAATAGCTGGAGTGATGTTAGGTGCTGCTTCCTGCGGTTTACCCGTGTTGCTGGATGGATTTCTTTCTTATGCTGCTGCGCTCGCAGCCTGCCAGATGTCTCCTGCAATCAAACCGTATCTCATTCCTTCTCACTTGTCGGCAGAAAAAGGCGCGCGTATAGCGCTCTCGCATTTGGGGCTGGAGCCTTATCTCAATATGGATATGCGTTTAGGTGAGGGGAGTGGTGCAGCTCTGGCGATGCCCATCATCGAAGCTGCTTGTGCGATATACAACAACATGGGCGAACTTGCTGCCAGTAATATTGTTCTACCAGGGAATACGACTTCTGATTTGAACTGCTAAAAACGAAAAGTCTGATAAAAGCTATACTTATCGGATAGTATTCGCGACTTAGGAAAGGGACATGATGCGTCGTGTAAATATTCTTTGCTCATTTGCTCTGCTTTTTGCCAGCCAAAATAGCCTGGCGGTAACTTATCCATTACCTCCAGAGGGTAGCCGTTTAGTGGGGCAGTCGCTTACTGTAACTGTTCCTGATCACAATACTCAGCCGCTGGAGACTTTTGCCGCACAATACGGGCAAGGGTTAAGTAATATGCTGGAAGCGAATCCGGGCGCTGATGTTTTTTTGCCGAAGCCTGGCTCACAACTCACCATTCCGCAGCAACTGATTTTGCCCGCCACTGTTCGTAAAGGGATTGTGGTTAACGTCGCTGAAATGCGTCTTTATTACTATCCGCCAGACAGTAACACAGTGGAAGTCTTTCCTATTGGTATCGGCCAGGCTGGGCGAGAAACCCCGCGTAACTGGGTGACTACCGTTGAACGTAAACAAGAAGCACCAACCTGGACGCCAACGCCGAACACCCGGCGCGAATATGCGAAACGAGGGGAGAGTTTGCCCGCATTTGTTCCTGCGGGGCCCGATAACCCCATGGGGCTGTACGCGATTTATATTGGCAGGTTGTATGCCATCCACGGTACCAATGCCAATTTTGGTATTGGGCTCCGGGTAAGTCAGGGCTGTATTCGTCTGCGCAATGACGATATCAAATATCTGTTTGATAATGTTCCTGTAGGCACTCGTGTACAAATTATTGATCAGCCAGTGAAATACACAACGGAACCGGATGGTTCAAAGTGGCTGGAAGTTCATGAGCCGCTGTCGCGCAATCGTGCAGAATATGAGTCTGACCGAAAAGTGCCATTGCCGGTAACCCCATCTTTGCGGGCGTTTATCAACGGGCAAGAAGTTGATGTAAATCGCGCAAATGCTGCGTTGCAACGTCGATCGGGAATGCCTGTGCAAATTAGTTCTGGTTCAAGACAGATGTTTTAAGAGCGTTGGTAATTAGAAAGTAAAAAGCCTGCGCGAAAGCAGGCTTTTTTTGAATTTGGCTCCTCTGACTGGACTCGAACCAGTGACATACGGATTAACAGTCCGCCGTTCTACCGACTGAACTACAGAGGAATCGTGTGAACGGGGCGCATATTAATGGCAGTGCATGGTGATGTCAAAGGGTGAAATGTATTTTTTTGTTTGTTTGCTGCCAATTTCAACAAAGTGGTGAGCTTTCAATCTTATTGTGTAATGAACCATCGTGGTGCATACCCTCCTTTTATAGGGCAGGTGAATGCGACTGCTGATAAAAAGGGCCAATGACGAATCTATCATAATCTTTTATTTGACAGTTGGTTAGCTTGCGCATCAACGCCAAAATAGAACTGGCAAGCATCTTGCTTTCTGGTTGTAAGTAATGGCGGCACTTGGGCCGATTCTTAAAAACCGGAGGCAACATGAACTTCAGACGCCTGAAATACTTCGTAAAAATTGTAGATATTGGTAGCCTGACCCAGGCTGCTGAAGTATTGCATATCGCACAACCAGCGCTCAGCCAGCAGGTTGCCACACTGGAAGGTGAGTTAAATCAACAGCTTTTGATTCGCACAAAACGGGGCGTTACGCCAACAGACGCCGGAAAAATTCTCTATACCCATGCACGGGCCATTTTACGTCAGTGTGAGCAGGCCCAACTGGCGGTGCATAACGTTGGTCAGTCATTATCGGGGCAAGTCTCGATTGGCTTTGCGCCAGGAACCGCTGCGTCATCCATCACCATGCCCTTATTACAGGCGGTTCGCGCTGAATTCCCGGAGGTCGTTATCTATCTTCATGAAAATAGTGGTGCAGTGCTTAACGAAAAACTGATAAATCACCAACTCGATATGGCGGTGATTTATGAGCATTCCCCTGTGGCTGATGTATCCAGTCAGGCTTTACTGAAAGAAGATCTTTTCCTGGTAGGGACTCAAGATTGTCCGGGGCAAAGCGTTGATGTTAATGCTATTGCGCAAATGAACCTCTTTCTTCCCAGTGATTACAGTGCTGTTAGACTTCGTGTTGATGAGGCTTTTTCCCTACGGCGACTCACGGCAAAAGTCATTGGTGAAATTGAGTCAATTGCCACGCTTACCGCAGCGATTGCCAGCGGCATGGGCGTTGCAGTATTACCCGAATCGGCCGCGCGTTCGTTATGTGGCGCAGTAAACGGGTGGATGTCACGCATTACCACACCTTCCATGAGTCTCTCTTTGTCATTAAATTTACCCGCCAGAGCGAACTTATCACCACAGGCACAGGCAGTGAAAGAGTTGTTAATGTCAGTGATGAGTTCTCCAGTGATGGAAAAAAGGCAGTGGCAATTGGTGAGCTAAGCGTTATATCGGGATGGAATAAGATGCGGGTTTTTATTATTTGTTATGCCGGGCATTAGACTTTAACAATGACGGAAAATCTGAACTGCCCGGAGTTTACCGTGAATTTCCAACAACTAAAGATAATCCGCGAGGCTGCACGTCAGGATTACAACCTGACAGAGGTTGCGAATATGCTTTTTACCTCACAGTCCGGCGTCAGCCGTCATATTCGGGAACTGGAGGATGAACTTGGCATCGAAATATTTGTTCGACGAGGTAAGCGACTGCTGGGCATGACTGAACCGGGCAAAGCATTACTGGTCATTGCAGAACGTATTCTGAATGAAGCCAGTAATGTTCGTCGGCTTGCAGACCTGTTTACCAACGATACGTCTGGCGTTCTCACTATTGCAACAACGCATACTCAGGCACGTTATAGCTTGCCTGAGGTCATTAAAGCTTTTCGCGAACTTTTCCCGGAGGTTCGGCTGGAGCTAATCCAGGGTACGCCACAGGAAATTGCGACGTTGTTGCAAAATGGCGAAGCTGATATTGGTATCGCCAGCGAGCGTTTGAGTAATGACCCGCAGCTCGTCGCCTTCCCGTGGTTTCGTTGGCACCATAGTTTGCTTGTTCCACTCGATCATCCCTTAACGCAAATTTCACCATTGACGCTGGAATCAATAGCGAAGTGGCCGTTAATCACTTACCGACAGGGGATTACGGGGCGCTCACGTATTGATGACGCATTTGCCCGCAAAGGTTTGCTGGCAGATATTGTATTAAGTGCGCAGGATTCTGATGTCATTAAAACCTATGTTGCTCTTGGGCTTGGGATCGGATTAGTTGCCGAACAATCCAGCGGCGAACAAGAGGAAGAGAATTTAATCCGTCTGGATACGCGGCATCTTTTCGATGCTAATACTGTCTGGTTGGGACTGAAGCGAGGACAACTTCAGCGTAACTATGTCTGGCGCTTTCTGGAACTTTGTAATGCAGGACTGTCAGTTGAGGATATCAAGCGGCAGGTGATGGAAAACAGTGAAGAGGAAATTGATTATCAGATATAGCAAAAAGCCCGCTATAAAAGCGGGCTTTTCAGGAATTTGGCTCCTCTGACTGGACTCGAACCAGTGACATACGGATTAACAGTCCGCCGTTCTACCGACTGAACTACAGAGGAATCGCTGTTGGGGCACATCTTAACGGCGAAAAATATTTTGTCAAACCCGATTTTTAAAAAACCTAACTGTTTGCCGTTTCTATCAACAGTTTGTTGCATTTGCAGACAATTTGACAGCGAAAATCTTTGCAGCTTTGCTGATTCTCCCTCATTATTTGAAATGTGGTTTCACTTTCTGCAATTAAGGTCGGCTTTGAATATCTCCTCTGCTTTACGCCAGGTTGTTCACGACACTCGCTGGCACGCTAAACGCAAGAGCTACAAAGTGTTGTTCTGGCGCGAGATAACCCCGCTTGCTGTTCCTATCTTCATGGAGAATGCCTGTGTCCTGTTGATGGGTGTCCTGAGCACTTTTCTGGTCAGCTGGCTGGGAAAAGATGCGATGGCCGGCGTGGGATTGGCGGACAGCTTCAATATGGTCATTATGGCTTTTTTTGCTGCTATCGATCTTGGTACTACTGTCGTTGTGGCATTTAGTCTCGGTAAGCGGGATCGACGACGAGCGAGGGTGGCGACGCGGCAGTCATTGGTGATCATGACGTTGTTTGCCGTACTGTTGGCAACGCTTATTCATCATTTTGGCGAACAAATTATTGATTTCGTCGCGGGTGATGCCACGACAGAAGTTAAAGCACTGGCGTTGACTTATCTGGAGCTGACGGCACTCAGTTATCCAGCAGCTGCCATCACTTTGATTGGTAGCGGGGCACTTCGTGGTGCAGGGAATACGAAAATACCGCTACTGATTAACGGTAGCCTGAATATTCTTAATATTATTATTAGCGGCATATTGATTTACGGCCTTTTCTCCTGGCCGGGACTGGGATTTGTCGGGGCTGGGTTGGGTTTAACCATTTCTCGTTATATTGGCGCAGTTGCAATTTTGTGGGTGCTGGCGATTGGTTTTAATCCTGCGCTAAGGATTTCGTTAAAGAGCTATTTTAAACCGCTGAATTTTAGCATTATCTGGGAAGTCATGGGGATTGGTATTCCAGCGAGTGTCGAATCAGTGTTATTTACCAGTGGTCGGTTATTAACCCAAATGTTCGTTGCCGGGATGGGGACCAGTGTTATTGCCGGAAATTTTATCGCGTTTTCAATTGCGGCTCTTATCAACTTACCCGGAAGTGCGCTCGGCTCTGCTTCTACGATCATTACAGGCCGAAGGTTGGGGGTAGGGCAGATAGCGCAAGCAGAGATTCAGTTGCGGCATGTGTTCTGGCTGTCCACTCTTGGATTAACGGCCATCGCCTGGCTAACGGCTCCCTTTGCCGGGCTTATGGCATCGTTTTACACCCAGGATCCACAGGTTAAACATGTCGTTGTGATTCTGATTTGGCTAAATGCTTTATTTATGCCTATTTGGTCCGCCTCATGGGTGCTACCCGCTGGATTTAAAGGTGCTCGTGATGCCCGTTACGCCATGTGGGTTTCTATGTTGAGCATGTGGGGTTGCCGGGTTGTAGTCGGTTATGTGCTGGGAATCATGCTTGGCTGGGGTGTGGTTGGTGTCTGGATGGGAATGTTTGCCGACTGGGCTGTGCGGGCCGTGCTGTTTTACTGGCGAATGGTTACTGGACGTTGGCTGTGGAAATATCCTCGACCTGAGCCGCAAAAGTGTGAAAAAAAGCCAGTTGTGTCGGAATAAACGACAAAGTGCAGATTATTTCAGCAAACGATTTCAAATTTAAAAAACAGGCTTTGACATTGTGGATGAGCGTCGCTAATATTCGCCTCGTTCTCACGATTCCTCTGTAGTTCAGTCGGTAGAACGGCGGACTGTTAATCCGTATGTCACTGGTTCGAGTCCAGTCAGAGGAGCCAAATTTTAGTTTTGAGACATCTCTATGAGTCTCAAAACAGTTAAAAAATAAAAATTATTTTTACCCGGTTACCTTGTAAAAAGTGACCGGGTTTTTTGATTTCTGTGTTTCGTGCGCTTAATCGAGTCTCACGCTTCAGTGAGCAAATTGCCCCTCCCCAACAGACATCACGATTCACAAGGTCAAAAACTCTGTTCCATGAAGTACCGTACAAAGATAAAGAGAAAAATACCTTATGCGGGATGTTGATGTCACGTCTTTATCGGGAAACTATGCGTAATTACCACTTTGTCTTCTGTAATCAGAAAAAGAAAACCTGGAATTTTAATAAATATTATTTCTCTGGGAACGGGGATTTTTTATAAGCAATATGACGAGTTGAACATTATATTTTTTATAAGGATTATATGAGATTAAAGAAATCTGCCATAAAGACAGATTTCTTTAAAATATAATTAGAGATTTGCGACGTTATGATAAACTTTTTGTACATCGTCGTCATCTTCAAGGGCATCAACAAGCCCTTCAAAGATTTCTAAATCTTCTGGGGAAAGCTCAACTTCAGATTGAGCAATCATTTCTAATTCTGTTGTTGAGAACTCAGTGATTCCAGCTGCTTTTAGAGCCGCGATTCCTTTATGAAGGTCAGTAGGTTCAGTATAAATAACAATGTTACCTTCTTCTTCAGTCACATCACGAACATCAACTTCAGCTTCAAGTAAAATTTCAAAAATATGGTCAGGGTCTGTCCCTTTAAATACAATCACACCCGTATTGTCAAACATATAGCTGACAGAACCTGCCGCTCCGATATTGCCGCCTTTTTTATTGAAAATTGTGCGAACGTTAGCAATCGTACGGTTAACATTTGAAGTCAATGTCTCAGCGATAATCATTGAGCCATTAGGACCAAAGCCTTCATAACGTCCCTGCACGAACGTTTCATCTCCGCCGCCTTTGGCTTTATCAATTGCTTTATCAATAACGTGCTTTGGAACTTGTGCCTGCTTTGCACGTTCAATAACGAATTTTAAAGATGTGTTTAATTCTGGATCGGGTTCACCTTGTTTGGCAGCAGCATAGATTTCTACACCGAATTTTGCATAAATTTTAGACGTCGCACCGTCTTTAGCCGTTTTTTTAGCAACAATATTGGCCCATTTACGTCCCACTGGAATGATCTCCTCGAAAATTTATTTACATTACTGGTAAATCATTAACATGTGTTAATTCGGCATATTATATCATAACAGGAAAAATCTCGTCTATTAGAAATAAAAATATTCTAAAGCCATAATCTTATATTTAATTTTATAAAAACTTATATTGTTGGCGGGATTTTTTATAATTGTGTTTTGAAAGCATACTTGCTTTTAATATGTGGAAATCATTAAGACGATAATAAAACTCGTATCTGCCCAAGGAAGCAAACAGCCCACGATTATTGCAGGCTATTTGCCAGGTGTCTTACTTACTCCTTCACATCTATTTCTGATAAGAAGGTTCAGAACTTATTATCGGAACGGCGGCTCATTAAAGGTTCGTAATTTACGTGAATGCAGTCGGTCGCCTTCTGCGCGCAGCAAATCGATCGCCCGAATGCCAATTTGCAGATGTTCGGAAATAGCGCCTTCATAAAAACGGTTAGCCTGACCGGGAAGTTTAATCTCACCATGTAATGGTTTATCTGAAACACACAGTAGTGTCCCGTATGGCACGCGGAAACGATATCCTTGCGCGGCAATGGTTGCACTTTCCATATCAATTGCTACGGCCCGGCTTAAGTTAAAACGAAGTGCAGAAGCTGAGTAACGTAATTCCCAGTTCCTGTCATCTGTGGTTACCACAGTACCAGTACGTAGCCGCTGTTTGACTTCCTCACCGGGCCTGCCGCTCACCAGCTTGGTGGCGTCATAAAGCGCACGTTGCACTTCAGCAATGCTCGGAATAGGAATATCGGGCGGCAGAACCGCATCAAGAACGTGGTCATCGCGTAAATAAGCGTGTGCAAGTACATAATCGCCAATGGCCTGACTTTCACGTAATCCGCCACAGTGACCAATCATCAACCAGACATCCGGGCGTAGCACTGCCAGATGATCGCAGATGGTTTTAGCATTTGACGGTCCCACGCCAATATTCACCAGAGTAATACCCTGACCATCGGCGGTAATTAAATGCCATGCTGGCATCTGATGTTTTTTCCATGCAAGGTCGGAAATGGCTTCTTCTGGCGCTTCGGTTTCGGCGGTGATCCAGTTCCCGCCAGCACAAGAAAGGGCAATGTAGGGACTATCAGGATCGAGGATCTGGCTGCATCCCCAACGAACGAATTCATCCACATAACGTGTGTAGTTGGTAAACAAGACGAACGGCTGAAAATGTTCAACTGGCGTACCGGTATAATGGCGCAACCGTGCGAGGGAAAAATCGACGCGGCGCGCATCAAAATGCGATAGGGGGGAGAATTCAGTTGGATGATAAATGCCGTCTGCAGTTTCATCGCCAATTTGCGCCAGTTCTGTTGTCGGGAAGTAGCGAGTTAACCCAGCGCTCATTGAGCGATCAAGTGTCAATTCAGAGCCATCGATGACATAAGGATAAGGGATTTCATGCTGCGAGGGTTGCACAGAGATATGCGCACCATAATCCTGATACAGCAACGTAAGTTGTTCATTAAGATACGAACGAAAGAGAGTAGGGCGAGTAATCGTGGTGGTGTAGCTGCCTGCGTGAGTAAAACGACCAAATGCGCGCGTTTTGGGGGGATTGGTTGTGCTACCGTCCCAGGTTACGGTCAGTGATGGATAGACAAAAAGACCTTGTTTGCGGGCGTTTTCATCAGGTAATTCGCCACTTGTAATATAGTTGCCAATGGCGTTGCGTAATGCGACTACAGATTGCTCATACAGCGCGTCGAGTTTATCCAGTGCCTGAGCTGGGGTCAGACCGGAGCCCTTATTATTCATGTGTGTCTCCTGTTCCATACAATTACCGCACATCCGATAGTATGTCACAGGAATGTGAAACAAAAGTGTAAGGCGAAGATCGGATGATCTTCGCCAGACTATCAAGCGCGTTGATTGTCTTTCATCAACAAAGCGGTTATTGCAGAAATCAGGCATCCAGCCAGCAAATAAATGGCGACGCTATGCCAGTTCCCGGCAAAGTAAGTGATGAGTGCAGCGGCAATAAAAGGTGTAAATCCACCGCCAACCACACTGGCAACCTGATAACCGACTCCAGCGCCACTATAGCGATAACTGGCACCAAACATTTCGGTAAACATCGGTTGTTGCACACACACCACCATGTCATGCGCAATGTTTGCCAGCATTATGGAGAAGAAAACTATCCAGAAAATAGATTGTGCTTCAAGCGCCATAAAGAAAGGAAATGCGCTCAACGTTCCGATTAACGCACCTGTGATATAAACCCTACGGCGACCAAAACGATCGGCAAGCCAGGCAAAACAGGGAATTGTCAGGCAGCTTAATCCACCTACCAGCAAACCAATATTAAGGAAAAGTTCGCGCGGTAACCCCATATTCTGGGTTGAATAATTAAGTGCAAAGGCAGTAACGATGTACATCGTCAGCAATTCGCACAGTCGTAGCGCAATAATCTTCAGGAAAGCACCGGGATGTCGTAACAGCGCTTCGATAACCGGGATGCGTTTTTTCGCGGCCGCTTGATTATGTTGCTGTTGTTCAAATTCCGCGGACTCCTCCATGCCATTACGCACCCACAATGCTCCCAGTACCAGTACGATGCTAAACAGGAAAGGAATGCGCCAGCCCCAGCTTAAAAACTGTTCGTCAGTCGTCATCATACTGATTAATGAAACCAGTCCAGTTGAAAGCAGTAAACCTACACCGTAGCCAACTTGTACACCGCTACTGTAAAAGGCTTTTTTATTTTTCGGCGCACTTTCAACGGAAAGTAACGCCGCGCCTCCCCATTCGCCGCCGACGGCAAATCCCTGTATGGCACGCAGCGTCACCAGTAAAATGGGGGCCCACCACCCAATGGTCGAGAAGGAAGGAAGAATACCAATCAAGGCTGTCGCGATACCCATCATCCAGACGGTCAGCATTAACATGCGCTTACGTCCCAGTCGGTCGCCAAAGTGACCGAAAATGACACCGCCGAGCGGACGGAACAGGAATCCGACACCAAAGGTGGCAAATGCGGCGAGCGTTCCCATCGCCGGGCTTACTTGCGGGAAAAACTCGCGATTAAACACCAGTGCGGCGGTAATGCCATAGAGTAAAAAATCGTACCAGTCGACGACGGCACCGGCGAAACTGCCTAACGCAGCTCGTCGGGCGCGACTTAACGAAAGCGTGCCTTCATCGGGACGCGTGGAGATGAGCGTGGAGTCCATAATGTTCCTGTTTGTACTGTCTTTTTATAATTAGTATGGAAAAGGTAACTCACATTGCCGTCGATCTATAAACGAACCTTATGAGACTACCTCGACAGAGCGCATCTGCAAATGATTTTATGGCTGATTAGCGGCAACATGAAAAATTCGATGGAAGATGAAAGCGCAGGAGTTGCTGGTGTTGTTTAAGGATTAAGCAGAGGATCCACAGATTCGAGATATGAAACATAAAAGTCCGCATATGCACAAAATTGCGCCCTGATGAGTCTGATAAACTGCATTGCATTATAACCAGTAGGGAGGCGGGGTTAGTTATGTTTTTAGCATCATTGTTGAGACGTATTGCATTTAGTTACTACGATTATAAAGCTTTTAATTTCAATATTGAAAAAACAGAGTTTGTTGTTATCCATATTCCCGATCAGATTGGCGATGCTATGGCCATCTTTCCAGTTATTCGGGCGCTTGAATTGCATAAAATTAAGCATCTTTTAATTGTTACGTCGACAATTAATTTAGAAGTCTTTAATGCGCTTAAACTTGAACAAATTAAATTAACAATAGTCACAATGACTATGCAGGATCACGCAACATTAAAAGAAATAAAAGATTTAGCGAAGAACATAACACAGCAATACGGTACGCCGGATCTTTGTATAGAGGCGATGCGTAAAAAGAACCTGAAAACGATGTTATTTATCAGTCAGTTGAAAGCAAAAACGAATTTTCAGGTTGTTGGTTTAACCATGAAGTGCTATTCCCCTTTGTGTAAGGACGCGTCCCGGATGGATCAGAGTCTCCGGGCTCCCGTACCCATGACATGGGCATTTATGATGCGTGAGGCGGGTTTTCCAGCAGTCAGGCCAATATATGAATTGCCACTAAGTGAGGATGTACTCGATGAGGTGCGCGAGGAAATGCGATCGTTAGGATCTTACATTGCGCTTAATTTAGAAGGTAGCTCGCAGGAGCGTACATTTTCATTATCGATTGCAGAAAATCTAATAGAAAAAATTCAAAGTGAAACAGATATACCAATAGTGATCGTTCATGGACCCAAAGGGGAAGAAAAAGCCAGGGTGTTAGTGGATTGTTATAATAATGTCTACCGTTTACCCTTATCACCCTCGATTAAACGTTCAGCAGCAATCATAAAAGATGCTTATATCGCAATAACTCCTGACACCTCAATATTACATATGGCAAGTGCCTATAATACCCCCGTTGTTGCAATTTATGCTGATTACAAAACGCGATGGCCCGCAATGGCCGATGTTTCGGAGTCAGTCGTCGTTGGGCAAAAAATTGACAATATAAGTCTGGATGAATTCGCAAAGGCATTAAAAAGTGTTTTGGCGAGAATATGAGGCAGTATTTATGCATATTAATGCCGATCTGTTATGAACGGTGGTGTCATCAATACTCTGTGGCTGGTCAATCATTACAGAAAGCCAGCCTTTGGATCAAAGCTGTACTCACCGGATACAACCATAGTCACACCGAACGCGAATCTGGCGGTATCGCATTTTTATTTATTCATTTTCTGTGAGAGAAGGGCAAGTTCTGTAGAGAGAATGTAAAAAAGAGCGCCCCGAATGGAGCACTCTTTAAGGAATTATAACGGAAAATCACAGGTTTTTATAACATGTCGCATGAGCAAACCCAAGCTTTTCATATACACTTTGCTCACCTGTTGCCAGAGAAATTACGTATTGTTCGCTTGAGTTTGCGGGACTAGATGACCAATACATATTTGATTGAAAACCAGCTTCAGTCGTGTAATGCCCCATATCTCCCCATTCACTGTACAGTGACCCGATGCCTCGGGAACGACTATGGTTTAAATGGTCTCCAAGGGGAAGTGTGTAGCCATTGCTACTGCAAAAATTTTCAGCAAGGCTGTATATCATGAAAGCATCGCCGGCGTTCACCCACCAACTCTTCACTCGGATTTCGTATATATAGCTAGGGCCGCCTGTTTTTGGCGTCGCCGTAATCCTCTCCCATTTGCTGCCGACATTTTTAAATGTCACTTTACCGGTAGCATCAACATCGACCCAGGAGCCAGAGCTTGAAAACTCATAATCAGCCGCCGTTTTTCCTGGAGCAAAGTTGTCATTATTCAACTGATAATACGCCCCGGTGAATCCCTGCGAAGGGAATGTAGTTGTTGGTAGGTTAGCACCATTGACCAACACTGTACCGCTCATTATTTTGTCTTCTGCGCGAGTGAATTGTATTGTGGTACTCAGACCCGCTTGATGAACACCATTCAATACAGGAATCAGCGTTGCGATACCCTCTCCGCCTCCTGTAACAGTGGCTTTGTAATCACCGTTGATATTTTGACTGTAATCAATTGCGCTAATTTTCACATAGGGCACGTTAGTACCTGATTGCACAAATTCCATCCCTTCAGAAACTTTGATCGGATTGCCTGATATATCGTACAAAACAAGATGTAGCTCAGCACTATCGGTATAGTCCCCTTTCAGTGATGACCGATTGTTCTTAAGGACGGACTGCGAGGCGTCAGCCGGGCCTGCCACCAGCGTTATATCTACTGTTTGCATTCCACCAGCGGTCGTGACTGCGCTTACCGTGACGCTACCTGTCATCGCTCCTTTCACGCTTGTTGTCGCGATTCCGTTTTGATCGGTCACCGCTGTTAATGACGTTAATGTGGCAGAGCCGCTTTTTAAGGCGAAGTACACAGTGAGACCTTCGATCAGGTTACCACTGCCATCCTCAACCGTTGCCTTTAAGGTACTTAAATCACTGTTGGTGGCGGCGATAGTCGATGGATCAGCGATAAAGCTAGCAACATGTGCGGTGCTTGAGTTGCCAGTGACTTTCACGGTTGTCTGTGTCTGTATTGTTACGCCGTTATGGAACGATGCAGTCACCGTATATGTACCGACTTTATTGCTGGTCAGAACGACTGGTGCCTGACCTGAAGAGTTGGTTCTCACTTTTCCGCCACTTAACGTTGCACCTTCTGGCGTTACGCTAAAGTTGATGACCTGACCTTCCACTGGAGTGCCATTTGCAGAAGTTAGCGTTGCCGTCAGAGTTGCACCTGTTGGGGAATTGACACCGATAAGCGGGCTGGACGCCGTGAGTGTCAGTTTTTCATCAATAGCCTCCAGTTGTTTCTCAATTGAGGCTCCATTCGCCAGGGATGCTTTCACCATATACGAACCGTTTCTTTCGGGCGTCATGGTGACCTCGGCTATACCCTGCGTATTAGTAGACACCGTATTCTGGCTGATGATCATTTGCGAGGATGGCTCTGCACTGAATGTCACGGGTTGATGCGCAACCGGGTTGCCAAACTGGTCGTTAACGTGAGCTTTAACTGCTACGTCTTGTGCGACCATTACCTGACCTTCAGGTATCTCCAGACTGGTAAACGTCGCAGAATTAACATCTGCACTGGCATTCAGTAATCGCGAGATGACTTCAGTAGGTTTATCTGCCAGAGAGGCTGAAACTGTTTTCAGTCCGACCTCGGTGCTTGTCACAAGAATTTCAGCGAATCCCTGACTATCCGTTTCAACGCTGGTGCTGCTTAGCGTGACGGAGGTTCCGCGGAAATTAACTTTTATGCCTTCTACCGGGTTGCCGTTAGCGTCAGTGACGCTTGCCGTCATGGTTGCGCCCTCGGTCGTGCTGACGACGAATGAGTATACAGAGGTTAAGGAGGTCAGTTTTGCGGTACCAGCATCGGCAATCAAAGTCACCTGTTTCGTATCACTGACACCGTAACTGTTCACGCTAACTGTCACGGGATAAGTGCCGGATTTTGTACCGCTCAGTGTAACTTCAGCCTTGCCGTTGATGTCAGTAATGGCGGAACCGCCTTGTCCGAGAGTGAAGCTTGCGCTTACATCTGCCGGTAGCGTGAATGTCACCGCCTCATTGGCTAACGGGTTGCCGTTTCCATCAGTCACTGTTGCCTGAAGTGTGGTCATCCCAACGTTATTGGCGATAAAGTTGTCCTCGGTAACGTTAAGATTAACCTGCGCAGTGAGCGTATCCGCAGTAAAGTTCACCACCAACTGCTCACTCTTACCGCCAGTCATCGATGCTGTAACAGTATGAGCGCCTGCTTTTGTACCTTTCAGCGTGACTTTCGCTTTGCCGTCAGTATCCGTAATCGCTTTACCGCCATCGCTCAGCGTGAAGTTCGCCCTCACATCTTCCGGCAGAGTAAATGTTACCTCAGTGTTGGCTATCGCATTGCCCTCTGTATCAGCGACTGTTGCTGTGAGTGTCGTGAAATCGTTATTGTCGGCAATCACCGGATCCTTCGAAGCTGCCAGCGTGATTTCAGCATTCGCGACGTTCGGCACATAGGTCACTGTTTGTTGCATCGAATCACCATTTTCGAGGGTTGCCGTCACTTGATAAACCCCGGCTTTTGTAGCGGTAAAGCTTGCGTAAAAATTGCCGTAGTAGTTGGTAGTATATATACCGTTATTACTGGGGGTCACGCCTTCACTTGGTGAAACGCTGAGGGTCACCTGATGCTGGGGGACACCGTTGCCGTAATTATCCTTCACCTCAATATACAGACTGGTTGTCTCGCCTGCGGAGACTGTATCAAAAAGTGCATGTAGCAAAGTGAGATGTGCCGTAGACGCATCAGCATTGACATTAATTGATGTGCTAAGCGTGGAGCTACCATTTTCCAGACTGGCCTCAACGGTATCCGGTCTCGCTCCTGATTCTATCGAGGAGCGGGTATTGGTATAAGTGACGGTAGCCTTACCCTGTTCGTTCGTTACGGCTTGGCCGCCATTCGTCATTTCGGCAGAGTTTGTTCTGCTGGTGAAGTTCACAGTCACACCTTTCACCGGAAAGCCATTATTATCAACGACTGTGGCGGTAATGACGCTGCCGGTGCTGTTCTGCGGGGTACCGGCGATTATGCTGTCTGGGACAGGCGTCAACTCGATAATTTTTGCCGCCGCTGTGTCGCCAATAAAATGCACAGTTTTGTTGTCGCTGGCACCAGTATTAGCCAGTGATGCAGTAACAGTCTGCTCACCAAAGGCAACGCCTGCGAGAGTGGCCTGCGCGATGCCAGACTCATTGGTATTACTCACTCCCGGGGTCAGGGTGAGTCCTGAAGAGGCTGAGCTGAAGGTTACCGGAAGATTATTCACCTCATTGTCGAACTGATCTTTAACCGTTGCAGTTAGCGTTGCGTTATCGACGCCATTACCTGTGATCTCATCTTTTGACATCTGCAGGACAACCTGAGCCGAGGTTTTGTCCGCCACAAACGTTACAGGCTGCGAATCACTGGTATTGTTATTACCCAGCGTTGCGGTAACCGTATGCGTGCCCGCTTTTTTGCCTTTGAGGGTGACATGCGCTTCGCCATTGGCCTGAGTGATGGCAATACCGTTACTTTCGAGGGTAAAGTTTGCCGCAACGTCCTGTGGCATGGTGAAGTTCACCGTTATTCCCGCCACCGGATGATTCGACGGATCTTTCACCGTTGCCGTAAGCTGCACGCTGTCACTGTTATTCGTCACCACCTGTTGAGCAGGGATATTCAGCGTGACCTGCGCGTTGCTGGCATCGGGCGCAATATTGACTGTCTTCGTATCGTTGTTGCCGTTAGGCAGTGTGGCTTCGGCTGTATGAACACCCAAAACCGTGCCCTTAAGGGTAACTTCAGCAACACCACTGTCGTTAGTATTGCTCGTGCTCTGACTAAGTTGAGTATCAGCCGGGTCGGTACTGAAGGTGACCGGTAGATCTTTTACTACGTTATCAAAAGGATCTTTCACTGTTGCTGTCAGCGTCGTCTCATCCACGCCATTCCCAATGATTTCCGCTTTCGATGTTTGCAGAACGACAACTGCGCTGTCCTTATCCGCCACGAATGTGACTGGCTGCGCATCGCTGGCATTATTGTTACCCAGCGTTGCGGTAACCGTATGCGTGCCCGCTTTTTTACCTTTGAGCGTGACATGCGCTTCCCCATTGGCCTGGGTAATGGCAATGCCGTTATTTTCAAGGATAAAGTTTGCTGCCACGTCCTGTGGCATGGTGAAGTTCACCGTTATTCCCGCCACAGGATGATTCGACGGATCTTTCACCGTTGCCGTCAGCTGCACGCTGTCGCTGTTATTCGTCACCACCTGTTGAGCAGGGATGTTCAGGGTGACCTGCGCGTTGCTGGTATCGGGCGCAATATTGACTGTCTTCGTATCGTTGTTGCCGTTAGGCAGTGTGGCTTCGGCTGTATGAACACCCAAAACCGTGCCCTTAAGGGTAACTTCAGCAACACCACTGTCGTTAGTATTGCTCGTGCTCTGACTAAGTTGAGTATCAGCCGGGTCGGTACTGAAGGTGACCGGTAGATCTTTTACTACGTTATCAAAAGGATCTTTCACTGTTGCTGTCAGCGTCGTCTCATCCACGCCATTCCCAATGATTTCCGCTTTCGATGTTTGCAGAACGACAACTGCGCTGTCCTTATCCGCCACGAATGTGACTGGCTGCGCATCGCTGGCATTATTGTTACCCAGCGTTGCGGTAACCGTATGCGTGCCCGCTTTTTTGCCTTTGAGGGTGACATGCGCTTCGCCATTGGCCTGAGTGATGGCAATACCGTTACTTTCGAGGGTAAAGTTTGCCGCAACGTCCTGTGGCATGGTGAAGTTCACCGTTATTCCCGCCACCGGATGATTCGACGGATCTTTCACCGTTGCCGTAAGCTGCACGCTGTCACTGTTATTCGTCACCACCTGTTGAGCAGGGATATTCAGCGTGACCTGCGCGTTGCTGGCATCGGGCGCAATATTGACTGTCTTCGTATCGTTGTTGCCGTTAGGCAGTGTGGCTTCGGCTGTATGAACACCCAAAACCGTGCCCTTAAGGGTAACTTCAGCAACACCACTGTCGTTAGTATTGCTCGTGCTCTGACTAAGTTGAGTATCAGCCGGGTCGGTACTGAAGGTGACCGGTAGATCTTTTACTACGTTATCAAAAGGATCTTTCACTGTTGCTGTCAGCGTCGTCTCATCCACGCCATTCCCAATGATTTCCGCTTTCGATGTTTGCAGAACGACAACTGCGCTGTCTTTATCCGCCACAAACGTCATTGGCTGTGTATCGCTGACATTGCTGTTAGCCAGACGAGCCGTGATCATATGCGTGCCCGCTAACGTGCCGGTCAGGGAGGCGATTGCAACCCCGTTACTATCCGTCATGCCTTTTCCGCCGTTACTAATCGAGAACCGACTTGCGACGTCGTTTGGCACAGTGAAGGTGATTTCTTTATCTTTTAGTGGGTTGCCATTTTTATCCTGCAAGGTTGCAGTCATATGTTGCGGAGCTGTGTTGGTGACGGTGATATCACCTGAAGGCACACTGAGGGTCAGGGCAGCAGTACTTTGATCACCGATAAAATTCACCTGTTGATTAGCCTGGGAACCAGAGCTCACAGAGGCCGTAACCGTATAATCACCATTTTTCAAACTGGTCAGCGTGGCTGTGGCGATCCCGTCGTGGCTATTCACTTCGGTTTGGCTCAGTTTCGCCTCTGCTGAATTAACATTGAAGGTGACCTTGACGTCATTGAGCAGGTTGCCTTTTGCATCCCGAACTGTCGCTGTCATTGTGGCGCTGTCATTGCCGTCAGCGACCACTTCATTTTTCGACTTCTGCAGATCAACCTGCGCGGTACTCGAGTCGCCGACAAAACTGACGATTAACGTTTGTTTCACGCCATTTTCAAGGGTGACTTCAACCGTGTTGTCTTCCTGCTTACTACTTTTCAGATCAAAAGTCGCCAGACCATTAACATCCGTTTTTGCGGTGTTTTGATTGTTGAAGGAAGTTGCCGATCCGCTTAATACCGCAAATGTGACGGTATGATCATTGATTGGGTTGCTTCCTTCATCAGCGACATTGACCGAGACGGTGTTTGCTGCATTCTCATTGGCGAGCACACCATTATTGCTGGCAGATAATGTCGCAATTTTCGCTGACTGCGGGTTGGCGTCGATGATAAATCCAGCGGTATGCAAATCTTCATTCCAGTTTTGCATTAACAGCTTCGCAGTAAGCCCACTGCCTTTGGTATAGGCGGTATAGGTTGCCTTATAGACACCATCTGCGGTTTCTTTCCAGTCTGTAGTGACACCTGGTTTCACGTTGTCGATGCTGACTGCGGTATTAAGTTGCTGTTTTTGTTCCTTAACAGGTTTGTCATTTTCATCTCTCAGTTCTACCGTCACCTCGATAGGATTCCCGGAGAGATAACGGTCCTTATCAATCTTAATTGACGAGTGAGTCCGGGATGACGAAACAGAAATGATATTCACCACGGCGGGGGCTTTAGCCGCATCCACACCGTTCAGCTGTGGCATAAGCGTCAGCGTGCCAGACATCGATCCTGTGGTCAGGATCTGGGTATAGCTTCCGTCACCATTATCTTTCCAGTCAGAAAGGGTGATGTCCTGAACACCTTCGTGACGCGTCGAGAGCACCAGCCCGATAACAGGATTACCTGCTGCATCATGAGCAATAAAAGTCAGTGTGGCGGTTGAATGGGAATCCGCGCTCAACGTCTGGGTACTTAACGATACCGAGGAATCTTTCTGGCTTAGCGTAGGTGCCTGAACGACTACCATGCTCTGTTCACGATTCGAAAAATTGCCTTTGACATCTTCAGCGGTGACTTCAATCGGCCAGGTGTTATCGGTTTCTGGCGTACTGGTGAACCGGTACGGCGGCAGGGTAACCAGAATATCTTTACCTGTTGTGACCACTTTACCACCGGCAGCTTCCAGAGCGGTGGCTTCGACGTTATAGCCTTTCAGGGCATATTTGGTTTGTAGCGACGAAACCAATGATTTCACTTCTCCTGACTTCCCTGTCACGGGGTCTATCAGGGTCAGGCGAACCAGTTCTTTTTTGCGATATTCCAGAACGATGTTGTTGTTGCGATCCACCAGCTCATAACGGCTGCCTGCAGGGCTACGCCGTGCAGCGACTTCATTCGGGTCAAGCTGTTTCTGCATTGCGCTGCCAGGTTGCCAGGTAAAATCGACGGCAAAACGGGTGTCATTTTCACCCTGTTTACCCTGGCGTTGCTCCGCGCTGAAGGTCATCAGCGGGAAGGGGGTATAGTTAAGTCCAGCGGTTATGGCATGAGGATTACTTTGCCGATCATCTTTATCGAACAGGGCCACTTCATCGCCATAATACTGTTCATAGACCAGTTTACCGCCAAGGTGCGGCCAGGCGGGTAGCCAGCCTTCTGCGCGTACATCCCAGCCATTGGCCGGGCGTGCTTCATAATCGTTGTCCAGTTCAGGTGCGCTGCGCCAGTTGGTCAGTCGCAAATAGCCGTTACTGCTTAATTTTAGATAGTCGCGCCAGTACTCTGCGCCAATGCCGGCGCGGGAGTGGTAACGGCTAAGGTCGTGGTCGAAAAAGAAGTTGATGCCCGACATCCATGTGGGAGTGAAATGACGCCAACCCAAGCCGTTGTTAATCTGCGTACGTTCGTCAGTACGGTGGAGGGTATGCTGGCTGAAAAAGAGATTATCAGGCGTTTCATACCACGGATGGAGAAAATCGAACTGGGAATTCTTCAGGCTAAAATCTTCATCCACGCCCAGCGTGATTCTTGCGGTACCGAAGCGGCTTAACCAGTCTGTCATTGCGCCTGAAGCCTGAGAAGAGGCCCATCCACGCGCCATATTTGCCGCTTGCTCGCTGTTCATATCTTCGGCGAGCAGAGACCCGATTTGCTGTGAAGTACTGGCTATCTGTTGCTCGAGGTTGTCACTGCTATTACCCGGCGGCGGGGTTAATTTTTTTTCACTAACTTGTGCCGGGACATCCAGTTCATCCCCCTGGCGGACATTATCAAAACCTCGAGCAAACGTACGAAACTGGTTGAGTTTGCGTAACTCAGCCAACGAAATACCGAAACGTTCGGCAACGCTTTGGGCCGATTCCAGCGCTCCAAGGGTGTAGGGCACCGTATTGGCATTTGCAATGGCGATTTGTGTAGGAACTGGTTGTTGGGTTGCGGCGTTTACCACACCTTGTGCTGCCACAGTCATAGGGAACACAAGTTGAGTTACCAGGCAGATACCCGCAGTTAAGCGGCGTAGTTTAATACCCATCCCGCATAAGATTTGTCGGTCATTTATTTCTTCTCCACTTCTCTTCTTCGTAGCCATGCTTACCTTCCCTGAACGAGCTAACATAAATGCGCCCTTTCTAGCACAGCGAAAAAAAGTAAATCCTGATAGCAATATGATTGAAAATTAATAACTTTTCGTTAAGCAGTTTTGGGTGTGAGTTGCAAGAGGGGAGACTACTGAATTACTCAAGTTTTATAATCGAGGGGAAAATGGTGATGGCGTTCATAGCAAAACGCCCTCAACCATAAAGGTCGAGGGCGCTTAAGATGTCAAAAACCCGCTATCCGTTAAAAAGCAATGCTCAACTAAGGTCAGTGACATTGCGCTAAAAAAGCGAATTTTTAGAATTTGGCTCCTCTGACTGGACTCGAACCAGTGACATACGGATTAACAGTCCGCCGTTCTACCGACTGAACTACAGAGGAATCGTGTGAACGGGGCGCATATTACTTAGCGGTACCTTGTCTGTCAACACTAAATTTCATAAGTCATTTCAATTGGTTAATTAATCTGCAAAGTTGTTAATTAATGAACATTCGTCGCCGAAAACGAGTCTGTATCATTAGCGTGATGCAGTCTCTGCAAAGGATCTTGTTGATAAAATTGGCAGAAACGTTGCCACAATGAAGGGAAACGAGGAGCAAAAAGTTCTGGGGCGCTAAAGAAATATTCAGAAAGTACGGCAAAACATTCAGCAGGATCACTGGCAGCATAAGCATCAATGCTCGCCGCATTCTCGCCAACTAATTCGATTTCTTCCTGAATGTTGTTCATTGCAGCATGAAGATCGTGTTCCCAGCCAGCAACCTCACGCAACGGAATAAAGGGAACTCCGCTGGCGCGATCGCCGTTACGGGTGTCCAGCTTATGAGCGACTTCATGAATAATCAGGTTAAAACCAGAAGCATCAAAAGAATCTTGTATATCCAACCAGTTCAAAACGATAGGCCCTTGCTGCCAGCTCTGACCTGACTGAACAATACGTTGGTTATGCACCAAACCGATATCGTCTTCCCATTCATCATCGACCACAAATGGCGCAGGATAAATTAAGACTTCATGAAAACCATCCAGCCATTCCAGTCCTAACTCCAGAACGGGCAGGCAAAATAGAAGTGCTATCCGGCAGCTTCTTAATGAATCCAGTTCAAAGCCCTGTAAAGGAACAAGCCGCTTTTGCTGTAAAAAACGTTCGGCAAGAGTGACTAATTTGCTTTGTTCCTGTTCCGTCAGACACGTTAAAAGGGGGATCGATAGTGCTTCCTGCCAGGGAAGGGCAGTTTGATGTGCTGATTCTTGTACTTTCCAGGGCCACTTAATCATCGTTTTGCTCGCAAACTCGTCACTTGAACAAAATTGCACGGACAGAGACTGTTAAAATGCCAAATTTCCTGGCATCATGGCAACAATCTGAACGGAGAGATGCCGGAGCGGCTGAACGGACCGGTCTCGAAAACCGGAGTAGGGGCAACTCTACCGGGGGTTCAAATCCCCCTCTCTCCGCCAAAATTCAAGCACTTATAAGTAATCTATGCCGTGATTAAAATCACACTTGGAATTACTTGGAATATTTTGTTGGAATATTTTTGTGCTAACACATGCAAAAATCCACTGTTAAAAGTGTCTTTTTGCGTTATGAACCTGGAAGGCTGATTGTCTCCCGGGTTATATTTGTATACGATTTTTGTTAGCTAAATGTTTGTGCGTTGATCTGGAGGAGCTATGGCTACCAATCCGAGAGAACATGCCCGGCGAGTGCTGGAGACGTTCTGGCGTGGTCGGGACTTTCCTGTCGATCCTGCAAAAATCGCTAACGATATGGGGATTGATGTTTTTATTGGCAAATTACCGGGCAATGTGTCTGGGGCTTTGATCAAGCAAAGGTGTCAGGATCCCGCAATCTTTCTTAACGCAGATGATAGCAAGCCCCGGCAGCGCTTTTCGTGCGGACATGAACTCGGTCATTATATTGCCAGACTGGCAGATCAAAGTGACGTCTATGAGTACGCTGATTTTCGTGGTGAAGAATCCAGGAGTGGAACTGATCCAGATGAAATCTTTGCGAATCAGTTTGCTGCTGAACTTCTTATGCCTATAGATGAAGTAAAAAGACTGCATTCTCAGGGACATCCGAGCTATGTTATAGCACATCATTTCGGAGTGTCTGATGATGCGATCAATTTCCGTCTGAAGAATCTAAGGTTAGCCTGATACATTGAGCTATGCAGCACGAGAACGATTCTGATAATGAATTCAGGTTGTCGGTATTCGATACCCTAAAGGGAACGCTGAACCAACATAGACAGATGGCTGAAGAGGGGCGCGACGAACAGGCCTTTAAAAAAGATGAAGAGATCGAGAGTGAACATTTTGTCTATAGATCACGCACAAGGAGTGGCACAGATCATTCCGATGTGACACAGGTTGGTTCGCTTGACCCTGAGCAACACAGAAAACAGCTCAGTAACAGAGATTTTGAAGGTGAGATTAAGTTAAAAAAGACCTATGGTATCTGGCTTTTGTTTATTCTTGCCATCCAGTTGCTTGTTATGAATGCGGTGTTCATTGTGGTTGGATTTAAGACACTGGTATTTGATGCCTTAACATTGCAGCTGTACATGGGGGGAACCTTAACAGAAGTGTTTGGGCTTGTTCTCGTAATCACGAAGTACCTCTTCAATCGAAAATAGCCCCATTGGTTGATTTGGGGCCTTTGCTATTTCATTACCCTTCTTTTTTGACTAATGGCAGATCCAGTGTTGGTGTGATTTTCGTTTTCCGGTCATAAACTAGCACTTGCGCTTCAGTCTTATGTCCAGAGAAAAGCTGTTTGTCCCGACTGCTTCCCTCATAGTCTGAAATCCCTTTAGCCTTAAGATCATGAAAGGTGAAGTCGGTTAAAATACCTGAAATTTTGCCTGCGCGATTTCTTGCTTCTACCCACATTTCGTTAAAGCCTTTGTACATATATCGGTTGCCGTATTGATTGCTGATTACATAGGCGGATGTTGGTAACTGTTTTGCTTTTTCGATCGCCGCCTGTAATCGTGGACTCCATGCTTTTATCTGTTTTTTCCCTGTTTTCCCTTGCTGGATAAAGATCCCGTCGTTTCCAATCTGCTCCCATTTCAGCGATAACACATCGGAAACCCTCGCTGCACACAGATAGGCAATTTCCATTGCGATAAAAACAGGAAGAGGTGCAACGCTTAATACTGCCTGGTATTCTTTATCAGTTACATATCGTTCGCGGTTTTTGGCCTTGAATTTACTTACACCTGCACATGGGTTACTCTTCACGTACCCTCGCTCATACCCCCAACTGTAAACGCGGGACATACTGCTTTTTTCATGGTTGGCTTGCGTTTTACTCTGTTCCCCTCTCTTGTCCATGTATCGACGGATGTGTTCTGGTTTTATGGAATCTGCCTGCACCTTACCGAATACGGCAAGCAACTTTTTTTGATGTTGCAGATAATCTTTTTGTGTTCTTGGACTGAGGTCACTGTAATAGGCGCTGGCGAGGAATTTTTCCCACAAGCGACCGAATGTCATTGCGCGATCGCGATTATTTACAGTTTCCTCATACTTTTTCCATAAAGCAGCTAAACCATCCTTGATGGCGGTTAGTGTGACAGATTCTCTGGATGTTGGTTTCCATACATAACTATATTTATTTGGGTATACATTTGGAGGTAGTTTTTCGTGTTCAGGATTTTTCCTTCGTCTTCCCATCAGATTGCACCAAAATTCGGCTCTACCTCGCGTGGTGGTAAAGTTTTATTGCAGGTAAATAGATCCCGGCTGACAATCGGTTTGCCACTACGATTGGTATAGAACGGAAGCCCGTTTTCCGTTAACCATTTTCGCTGGTGGCTTGCATATTTGCAGCCCGTTAATATTAGCAATTCATCTTCGGTTAAAAATAAGCTGCTCATAGCTATATCTCATAACCGCCGCTAACTATATACGGTTAGCGGCAATTAGGGTTGAACATTAAAAATCAGCCTGACTCGGGATCAGTTTTTGCCAGATAGCTGAAACGTATTTTGCCTGGTAACGGGCGTCATCAAGTGCATTGTGGCGCTCACCTTCGAATGGAATATCCGTTCTGGCATCGAAGTTCAGGGCTTTTCCCAGCTCAACGATTGTGCGCACATCGCGATCGTTGCAATAACGCCACGGGCAGGGGATCCCCTGCCGTTCGTATGAACGGCGTAAAATCACGTTGTCGAAGTTGGCTCCATTTCCCCAGACCTGAACAAAAAACTCACCGGAGTTTTCATCGATAAATTCCCGCAATTGCAGCAATGCATCATCTAACGGGATTTCATCGGTCAGAATGGCAGATTGCGCCTCGCGTGATTGCTTAAGCCACCATTTAATGACGTCACGATCAATGACTCCGCCAGCAGTATCCAGATCGATGGTCTTGCTAAATTCCGGCCCCATCTCTCCGGTTTCGGGATCAAAGAATTTACCGCCAATAGAGTTGATTGGCGCATCAGGATTTGTTCCCATCGTTTCAAGATCGATCATCAGATGGTGCCACACCCGGCTGGTGGATGTGATAACGTGATGACCGTTCACCGCAATTAAGGGATCTGTCGCCTCGCCAGTTTCACTATCGCTGGCGTGGCCCTGAGCGCTTCCCGCATTCTCCTTGTGTGGATGTTCAGCGCCTTCCATTTTCTCCGAATCGTCTTCCTGAACTTCGACCTGATTCTCGTCATCGAACGTTTCCTGGTATGTTGCGTCACCCATCACCGCGCCACAATCAGGGCAGTTGCCGCCACCGCTCTTACCGCAGGCGGTGCAGATCTTTTCCGGTTCCTGTTGCGCTACTGGTTCGGATTGTTTCGTTTCTGGCTCGTTTTGTTGCGTATTTGGGCTGTTTTGCTCCGCTTTCTGGTCGTTCTGTTCCGTTTCTTGCTGGTTCTGGTTCACAGAATCGCGGGTTTCAATTCCCTTCACCCACTTCGGATCATTCGGGTCGCTAATCCCTGCAACAAATTCTCCGCGAGAGGCAGCAAGCAACTGATTGGCGTCAGGCTGGCTGATATTGGCTGCCTGCATAATTTTGTTTACTTCGTCAGCGGTAACTTTTACCGGCTCTGGTTGTGCTGCCGTGTCAGACGCACCAGTATTTTGTTGTGAGCCTGAGTATGTGCCGTTTTTACGGGCAAAATATTCTTCTTTCGTGATTTCAGTAGCCCCGGCAGCCAGCGCCTTTTCCAGACCTGAAAGTTTGTTTGCACGACCGTATTTTTCGCCATCCTTATCTGTGAAGAGGAAGTAGAACGGCCCCTCACGCTCTACAGATGGTTCGACTTCCACTTCGCATTCGGTTTTTTCGTTGTCCGGCATTGCCGTTTCCACTGCATCAGTTTCAGGTACTGGCGACGGGAGAGTATCAGTTGTGCTCTGATTTGTTCCTTCATCTTCAAATACGCCCTTTGTAGTCAGGTAGTCAGTGATGTATTTGTTCAGTGCCACAGGGTCTTTGTGAATGTCGATCGGACGTTCACGGACAAGGCCAAAAATAGTCTGACGGTCGTAACGAATGGCATCAGGCTGTTTGCGCATTGATGCAGAAATACGCTTCCAGTCTTCGCGATCGTTCTCGATAACTTCATTTTTTGCCCAGCGATGGATGCTGCCGTCAATGTTTCCGGCATCAATGTCACCAGGCCACAGAGAGTAGGCCAGCTCTTCATCCAGCGTTTTCCATGTCTGCTTGTATTCGCGACGAATGGCAGTAGTGACAGGGTTGATTTTTTCTGCTGAGTTTTCAGTGTGCTGTCGGTTGACTCTGGCGCGGGCAAGATCAACAACAGAAGTATATGCACCACCTTCTTTGCGATCCTTTTCCTGGCGTTTTTTACGGTCGAGAAAATATGCCTGAACGTCGGGCCATTTGGCGGTTGGTTTTAAATCATGTCTGGCATCGTTGATGTATTCAATCTGACGTTCCGGATACATGGCGTTAATTTCTTTAGTCCGGATAATTGCTTCTGCGAGGTGTCCGTCAAAGGTCATCATGTCGTCATCACCAAGAAGCCCGCTTGCGTTGATGACCATATCCACGGTGACGTTTTCATGTGTGCCGAACTTAACGAGGACAGCGGCCTGCTTGTCGTCGGATAACTGGTTAAAGTTAACAATTTCTGTATTCGGCTCTGGTTCGACCGGAACAAAGGAAGCGGATTCCTCATCCCAGCGGTTTTCCTGCATATATTCGGTATCCCAGGAATCAAGGGCGGGGCGGGCCATGCCGGGTTTATCCTCGCAGACAAGAAATTTATAAGCACAGTCCTGAGCAGCCGGATATTGCTCCAGGAATTGCCAGGTAAATTTGGCGCGGGCGCGGCGTTCGTCACCGGCTTCAATGGCAGTGGCTACAGCAACTGCACCTTCTTCCTTAATTGCCTGTTCGTCCGGAATGGCGGCGCAAATAAAGACTTTACTCATTTTGTTTTAACCTCATTACAGATTTAAGGGTGAACAAATCCCTGCCATTGCTGGCATATAAGAATCAAATCTGATGTATTCATTAAGCTGAATGTCGTATTGTGGCAGTTATTTTATTACTGCTCACCATGACTCTGCTTTTACAGGTAAACCATCACGACCAAGGAAGACTTTAATCATGGTTTCCTTAATACAGTGTTGTGTGGAAAAATCACGAATATAGAGCCGTTGTTTTTTAATGTTGTTTACCGAAGCAATATATGTTCTTCCTTTATGAATAACATAATCACCGGGAGTCACGCACTGACGAGGAATCTCATCAGTTCCGAAGTGATGAGCAATCATAATTATCTCCATTTTTACAAATGAACTTTGTTGATGCGGTGCCTGGTGCCTCCAGGTGACGTTAACCAGTTAACAATTAACGCCGGATACAGAGAATCCACCCATAACACAGTTTTCTGTTTTAACTGTTCCGCGTGCGCTCAGCCGCATTCACCACATCACAAAATTCACTTTAAAAAGGGCGGCAGAGCAGTCACGGAGTAAAACTGATACCGCCAAACGTCACCAGAAAATTGATAACAGAGGGCGTTGCAGCGGGGTTGTCACTTAAGCGTATGGTCAACCTGACAACCCGGTGTCCTCAACGGGGAAGGAATAACCCCGCCATACTTACCGCCGCGCCATTTCGCGGAGTGCCACAACCGGAAGCGCACGGTCGAAGAAAATTTAACGACAGACTATCTATGAACCAGCAACCTCGCCGTGCGCTTTCGCGTTATGCTCTGACTTTTTATGGAAATACCCTTTCAGTAAACTGTCAGTGCCGGATGCTCACCCGTGTCCGGCGCACGTACTCCACCTTACCCGTGGAGAACTCCTTAATTACCAACCTTAGCTTCGTTGGTTAGCTATTAACGCGGGTATGTAATTATTCTGGCAATGCTTAATGCCGCTGCTTTTTCCAGCCTGGTGATATCCTGCTCCAGAGCGGACAGATTTTCAGCCTGCTTAGCCCTGGCTTCATTGGCCCATTTCAGATCCTGCGCTGCATTAATTTTCTGGCGCATCCACTCATAAAGTTCATCATCGGTATAGTCTGGCGCGATGATGATGGGTTCTCGTTTCTGCATACTGATTCCTCGCGGTGATGTTTCGCTTATCAGCCGTTATATTTTGCCGAACTGGAAAGCGCCTGTTTAAACTCACTGAAGCTGAGAGCTTCTTCGCCTTCGGCAAGGCCTTCGAAGTATTCTTCGTAAGCCTTTTCCATGATTGCGTCGAAATCCATATCACTCACCTGAATTTCTTTCCAGCCAGCGACGCGCGCCAGTTTCGGTTTTAAACGTTTTGCTTTTGGTATACGTCATCGCGGTGAACGTGCCGTCCTGGTTGGGAAACACGCCGCACACCAGAGATTCGTTGTTGCTAAGATCGATAGTATCCATGCTGACCTCATTTCCCCTTAACGCCGGGGTAGCGGAACTGTTTGCTGAGAACACCGTGCGGTGTCTTGATGAGTAGAATTTAGAATAACCTAAGAATGATGGTCAAGCTTTTTGTGTAGAAAAACCTAAGTTTCTTGATGTAAAAAACACAAGTATTTGAAAGTTTGTGCTTTTTATTACAGAGAGTGGCGAAAAAAAGAGGGGTTATTTATTTGCGCTTCTTTTGCGAGCTTTGAGTAGTTCTTCAAAAAGTTTGTTGAAATTCTCAACTCGAGCACGCATCTCTGACAACAGAGCCTTTTGCTCTGACTCAGGCAGTGCGTCGAACAGTTGAAGCAACTCTTTTTGATCTTCTGTCAGATTGACTGGCTGATTATCTGGGATCGGTTCGCCTGGTTGCTTATCTTCATCTCCAAAAAGAAGCCAGGTCGGCGAGCACTGAAGCGCCTGGCTCAGTGCGAATAATCTCTTCCCCGCTGGCTGTGTTTCATCTCTTTCCCATTGAGAAATTGTTACGTGAGCCACTTTGACCAGCTTACCTAATGCGGCCTGAGACAGTTTTAATTTTTTACGCCTGTATAAGAGGCGAGCACCGAAGGTTTCGTTTTTCATATTAGGTAATTCTAATTTCTCTTGACTTAGGTTTCTCTACAATCTAGTTTCCTTAGGAAAATCTAAGGAGTTCGATATGTTGAAAATTGATGCTATAGCGTTTTTTGGCAGCAAAACAAAGCTTGCCAATGTCGCAGGAGTTAGGCTGGCAAGCGTTGCAGCATGGGGGGAACTGGTTCCTGAAGGTCGCGCGATGCGCCTGCAAGAGGCATCCGGCGGGGAACTTCAGTACGACCCCAAAGTTTATGACGAATATCGTAAGGCAAAGCGGGTGGGGCGGTTGAACAATGAAAATCACCCCTGAACAGGTTTGTGAGGCTCTAGATGCCTGGGTATGCCGACCAGGAATGACACAGGAGCAGGCGACGATATTAATCACGGAAGCATTCTGGGCTCTGAAAGAACGCCCGAACATCGATGTTCAACGCGTCACGTTTAATGATGGCGAGGTTGATCAACGGGCGCTGGGCGTTAACCGGGTGAAGATATTCGAACGCTGGAAAGCTATCGACACCAGGGATAAGCGGGAAAAATTCACGGCGCTGATTCCGGCAATTATGGAGGCTATCCGGATCAGCGATTTCAGGTTGTATTGTGAAATTACTGACGGAAAAAGCATTACGTACATGATCGCCGGGTTAAACAAAGAATATGGCGATGTGGTGGAGTCCGGGCTGCTTTTTGCGGATCCATCTGTTGTGGAACGTGAGACTGACGAGCTTATAGAAAAAGCTATTGCTTTCAAGCATGCGTATCGTCAGCAATATCAATATTACTTTGCAGATAAACAAATGTCTGCCAGGGGTTCGTATGAGTATCGATGCACTACGATGGGCTAAAAAGGTGAAAACCGGCAGTTCATCCAGTAAGTCAGTATTGACCTGGCTTGCTGATATGTGCGGTGCCGATTTGTGTGCATACCCGTCTGTATCTGCACTGGCAGAAGTAACGGAACTGAACAAAAAGACTGTGCAGGACAGCTTACGATACCTGATGGAGATTGGGTTAATTGTTGATACCGGTGAGAGAAAAGGCCGAACAAAGCAAATCGTGGTGTACCGACTTATCGGTGTAGAAGAAAGCGTTGCCGAGCCTGAATACACCCAAAAACGGGAGTCTTTAAAGGTGAGTAAAATTGGTGCTGTTAATAAAAACAGTACCGAAAATGGTTATGTTTCAGCACAAAACAGACCCAAAAACGGAACTCTTAGCTGCATGGAAAATAACCAAAGACACCCAAATTTTCCATCAAAGACACCCAAAAACGGATCACGGAACCCAAAGGAATCCAAAGATCTAAACCCCACACATAACGCACGCGAGAGTGCTCCGACCAGTGAGCAGGAAGTTTTGTCGTTACAGGCAGCACCCCTTGTATTCCTGGATGGCCTGAGCGAACCCATCGGAAAATTTCCGATGACCGATAGCTGGTATCCGTCACGGGATTTTCGACGACGGGCTGCGTTGTGGGGGATGGCTTTGCCGGAGACAGAATTTACACCTGCTGAACTTGCCGCCTTCCGGGACTACTGGGCAGCGGAGGGGAAAGTGTTTACGCAGATTCAGTGGGAGCAGAAATTCGCCCGTCACGTAAATCACGTCAGGGCGCAGGTTAAACCAGTCAGCAAGGGGGTAAACCATGCAGCAGCACCAGGTGGCACCGCATCACGGGCAGTTCAGGAAATTCGGGCAGCACGTGAGCAGTGGGAACGTGAAAACGGATTTATCAGCGACGGAAACAGCCTGGAAGCTGTGGGAACTCATGGGGGAGGTTTATTCGAACCGCTGGACCCAGAAGAACGGGGCCGCACCTTCGAAGCTCTGGATTGCACAGATTGGTGCGATGACTGAGCAGCAAATCCGACAGGTCTGCCGCCAGTGCATGGACCGCTGCCGGGCGGGTGAAACATGGCCTCCGGACCTGGCTGAGTTTGTGGCGCTGATTTCTGAAAGCGGAGCCAATCCATTCGGTCTGACGGTGGATGCCGTGATGGAGGAGTACCGTCGCTGGCGCAACGAGTCCTGGCGATACGACGGGAGCGATAAATACCCGTGGTCTCAGCCTGTGCTGTATCACATTTGCCTCGAGATGCGTTCAAAGGGGATTGAGCGGCAGATGACCGAAGGGGAGTTAAAACGGCTTGCAGAACGGCAGCTGACGAAATGGGCAAAGCATGTTAGTAACGGCCTGAGTGTTCCGCCTATCCGGCGACAACTGGCAGCACCCAAACGTCCTGCGGGACCAACGCCAATTGAGTTGCTGAAACAGGAATATGAACGCCGGAAAGCGGCTGGGTTTGTCTGATTTGAGAAGTAATTTTTACCGGGAGGAAATTTATGGAGACTGTTTTTGACGCACTGAAAGCGATGGGAAAAGCCACGTCGGTAGAGCTGGCTGCGCGACTTGATATCAGTCGTGAAGAAGTGCTGAACGAGCTGTGGGAACTGAAAAAGGCTGGCTTCGTTGATAAAAGCGTATACACCTGGCGTGTGGCTTATAACAACGTTCAGCAGGAACAGCCAGCGCCGGCAGAACTGTCGGAAGAAACCACCACGGCAACAGTCGCTAAAATTTCGGAGAGCGATTTAACTGCGACGATTGAACAACGTGGACCACAAACGGCGGATGAACTGGCTACGCTGTCCGGTACCACATCCCGCAAAGTGGCTTCAACGCTGGCAATGGCAATCAGCAAAGGTCGTCTGATTCGTGTAAACCAGAACGGTAAATTTCGTTACTGCATACCGGGTGATAATTTACCAGCCGAGCCGAAAGTTGAATCGGTAGCGGAAACCGATGGTAAAGCCTTTCCTCAGCCAGCAGGTGTTGCGTTACCAGTACAGGAAGTTGCAACACAGGAATATATTAAAACAGAAACTGTGGCTGATATTGTGCAATCGTTGCCATCGTTTACTGAAACGCGAGCGGATGACCTGGTTTTACCATCGCTGCATATGGCAAACCGCGAATTGCGTCGGGCGAAAAATCATGTCCAGAAGTGGGAGCGTGTCTGCGCCGCGCTGCGGGAACTGAACAAGCACCGGGATATTGTCCGACAGATTGTCGATTCCTCCAGTCGTATTGTGTCGGAAAAGTGATTGCCGGGGGCGCTTATGGCAAAAGTATTTACACAAGAAGAGCGGGAAAAATTAAGGGGCAGGTTGTTGAACTCGTGCGCCAGAGTGGGCGCGAGACGTTACGACAACTGGAAGCCAAGACAGGTGCGACAAGATATCTGATGAGCATTCTTGCCAGAGAGTTGGTTGCCAGTGGCGATGTATACAACTCTGGCTATGGGTTATTTCCCTCTGAACAGGCTCGTAAGGATTGGCAAAACGCCCGCAAAAAACTATCCAGGGCAAAGGTGAAAAAAACGGTTGTGGTTGATCCTGACCTTATCTGGTCATTACCAGACGGAGAAATACGCCGCTATGACAGGCGTCTGAATATAATCTGTAGCGAGTGCCGGCAGAGTGAGGTTATGCAGCGTGTGCTGGCGTTCTATCAGGGTAATTATCAGGAGGTGATGCTGTGAGTACACCGGTAACCATTCTTGATATGTGCTGTGGCAGCCGTATGTTCTGGTTCGATAAGAATGACGACCGGGCGATATTTAGCGATATCAGAAAGGAAGAGCACACATTGTGTGATGGACGATGTCTGATTATCAGTCCTGATCTGATAGCTGATTTTCGTGCACTACCATTTGCAGACGCATCTTTTTCGATGGTTATATTCGACCCTCCGCATCTTGAGCGTGTTGGTGATAACGCCTGGATGGGAAAGAAATATGGACGGCTGAATAAAGATGCCTGGCGTGATGATTTGCGACAGAGATTTAAAGAAGCTTTTCGGGTGTTGAGGCCGCACGGCGTTCTGATTTTTTAATGGAATGAAACGCAAATACCGGTAAGCCAGATTCTGGCACTGACAGATAGAAAGCCTGTTATCTGTCAACGAACAGGGAAAAAACGATAAAACCCACTGGATTATTTTTATGAAAGAGGCATCCAGTGAGTAGATTCGTAAGGTTACAGATACGTATATCTGAATAATTAAATTCAGTTCTGTAAATAAAATTTAATCCTTAACCGGAGGGATTTCTGCACCCTCAAATCATCAGGAGGCCGCCCGAAAGGGCGGTAGTGAAATACGAAAGTTCAAAATAATTATTGAAACAGGAATAGCTGGTGGAGATTTTGAGGATGTATTCGAAGTGGACGATGACGCAACACCTGATGAAATTCATGATGAAGCAAAAGAAATTTTCTTTAACTACTGCAATTACTCATATCACGAAATAAAAGACGAGGAGGAAGAACAAAATGGCTGATTTTGGTTCAACTAAATACAACGTCAGTTTTGAAGAATGGCATGAACTGTTAATGGATTATGCAGAGTTACGTGGTGGAAGTGCTGCTGATGCTGAAGCCTGGCGTGATGACTACGAAGCAGGAAAAACACCTGTCGAAGCATATTGTGATGAGTGGGGCGATGAATGAGCGAGATTAATTATCAGGAAGGGCATGAAACGGTAGGGCAGGCAAAACCAGTTGCATGACGATATCGCTATGTGAAAAAGGGCGTTACGGACCTTCAGGAGAAGATGTGGGTTGGTGACTGGAAATATGTACCGACAAAAGAGGATTGCAACGACAGGCCGAGCTATGAGATTCAGGCCTTATTCACTACCCCGCCAGTCCCGGTGATATCAGAAGGACTGGTTAAAGCCGCGCGCTTTTATGAACAGGTAAAGCGTGAGAATCCACCAGTCGAAACAGGAGTATGGAAAGATGCTGTTGATTGGGTTCTCAAAGAGGCCTGCTGTGCTGTCATTCTGGGTAAAGCCGACAATCCATTAGCATCCAGTAACCAAGTTGGCGAATTAACAATGTGGGTTAAACGACAGGTCAGTCAACTGAAAAAAGCTAATCCAGACTGCAAATTACCGGAGAAGGCGATGGACTACCTTAAGCGGAACGAACTGATAAGCGCGGAGGATGTTTTGCGATGACCTGGCCTGAAGCATTCACAACGGTAGGAATTGCAATGGCGGTGGCGCTGGTGGTGTATTCGATTTGCCGCTGGGGGTAAGGTATTAAAAAACGCCCCGCACACAGACGTTGAGCGCCTGAGATGTGGGGATAGGGAGTTAGTTAAATAGTCGTACAACAATACCTGATTTTATATTGAAGCAAGAAATAGGTTGCTACATATTGAACCATGCGCGTGTACGTCAAATATGGGAGGTCATCGTGCTGGTTCTGAAATGTGCGCTGGCTATTGCGGCAGTAATGGCAATTTATTGTCTTGTTATCGTTCTTATGAATCACCTTTCTGATTAATTTTATATTGGCGAGGTGACGTGAGTTAAGTAGAATTGCTGCGGGTGCTTGAGGCTATCTGCCTCGGGCATGAACACCAACGGCAGATAGAGAAAAGCCCCAGTTAACATTACGCGTCCTGCAAGACGCTTAACATTAATCTGAGGCCCAATCTATGCTTCACAAACGTAGGTTAGCCTCTTACGTGCCGAAAGGCAAGGAGAAGCAGGCTATGAAGCAGCAAAAGGCGATGTTAATCGCCCTGATCGTCATCTGTTTAACCGTCATAGTGACGGCACTGGTAACGAGGAAAGACCTCTGCGAGGTACGAATCCGAACCGGCCAGACGGAGGTCGCTGTCTTCACAGCTTACGAACCTGAGGAGTAAGAGACCAGGCGGGGGAGGAATCCCTCGCCACCTCTGATGAGTCAGGCATCCTCAACGCACCCGCACTTAACCCGCTTCGGCGGGTTTTTGTTTTTATTTTCAACGCGTTTGAAGTTCCGGACGGCGCCGGAATAGAATCAAAAACACTTAAGTAGCGCGCAGGGAGAAGAGGGATGGACCCCGAACAGGGGAGTGCTATTTATCTGGAAGGATTCTGTTGATGAAAATCGAAGAATTACGTGAAATTTTTAGTGAAGATGGCCTCTATACTGTGTGCGTTGAGAAGGGCGCTATTGTCAGCCACTGCCGTATTAAATGTTTACAGTCTCAACAAAGGAAGAGTGGAGCTGCGTTAATTCATTTGGTGGATGGGCTTGTGACGGATGGTTTTATTTTGCGTGCAAATGAATTTGTCACATCGTTGCCGTCTCTGAAAGAAGCTGGGATTAAGGCTGGTTTTTCTGCTTTTGAAGATGAGTGAATTCATCTACAATTCAGCGCAGGGCTGAACCCCTGTTGAGTAACACTGTGCCACCGGAGAAAGCCGATGGCGCAAAATTCCAGACTACACAATTCTGATAATTCAGCCGTCTTTGCCAGCAGGCATGGGCGGCGTTCGCGCGTATTTAAAACCGACTGGTACCAACACCCTCCATGCACTGAAGAACAGGCCGAATGGCTGATTCAGTGCTACCGCAGGCGCGGATACGAGGTTAAAAAAGCCCTTAGCCTCGACTACCGTCACTGGATAATCTCTGTCAGACTGCCTTACTCCGAACGCCCACCGCGTCCATCCCGCACGTACCAACAACGGATCTGGAGGTAACGTGAGGGTATTACTTCGACCTGTTCTGGTGCCGGAACTCGGGCTGGTGGTCCTTAAGCCAGGTCGTGAATCCATGCAGGTATTTCACAATCCCCGGGTGCTGGTGGCGCCTGAACCAAAAAGCATGCGCGCTCTGCCGTCAGGACCTGTTCCTGCTGTTAGCCAGCTGCTGGCAGAGGATAAAACATTACTGCCATTTTTCAGCGACGAACGAGTGATTCGTGCTGCTGGCGGCGCTGGTGCACTGTCTGACTGGCTGTTGCGCCATGTTAAATCCTGCCAGTGGCCACACGGCGACTATCACCACAGTGAAACCGTCATTCACCGTTATGGCGCTGGCGCGATGGTGTTGTGCTGGCACTGCGACAACCAGCTGCGTGACCAGACATCCGAATCACTCGAGCAACTTGCTCATCAAAATCTGTCAGCATGGATGATTGACGTCATACGCCATGCAATGAATGGCACGCAGGAGAGGGAGTTATCGCTGGCTGAATTATCCTGGTGGGCGGTCTGCAATCAAGTGGCGGACGCGCTTCCGGAGGCAGTATTACGTCGTTCTCTGGGGTTACGTGCGGAAAAAATCCGCTCAATGTACCGTGAAAGCGACATCGTACCGGGAGAGCAGACCGCCACCAGCATACTGAAGCAGCGCACAAAAAATCTTGCGCAGTTGCTTCACACCCACCAGCCACAGAACCCAGCACAGGAAAAGCAGGTGGTCAGCATTGCCGTTGATCCGGAGTCTCCGGAATCTTTCATGAGGCGACCTAAACGTCGCCGTTGGGTAAATGAGAAATATACGCGCTGGGTGAAGACACAGCCGTGTGCGTGTTGTGGTCAACCAGCCGACGATCCCCATCACCTGATTGGTCACGGTCAGGGAGGGATGGGAACAAAGGCCCACGATATTTTCACGCTACCGTTGTGCCGGGAACATCACAACGAACTTCATGCGGATCCGCTGGCGTTCGAAGAAAAGCATGGTTCTCAGGTTGATTTAATTTTTCGTTTTCTTGATCACGCCTTTGCAACCGGCGTGCTTGGGTAAAAGAGGTTACTGATGCGTATAGAGTTTGTTTTGCCTTACCCGCCGACGGTGAATACCTACTGGCGACGTCATGGCAATACGTATTTCATCTCGGAGGCCGGAAAGCGTTATCGCCATGATGTGGCGCTAATTGTTCGCCAGCAGCGGTTGAAATTAAACCTGTCCGGAAGGCTGGCGATAAAGATTATTGCAGAGCCACCGGATAAGCGCCGTCGTGACCTGGACAATATCCTGAAAGCACCACTAGATGCGCTGACGCATGCCGGACTACTCATAGACGACGAGCAGTTTGATGAAATCAATATTGTGCGCGGTCAGCTCGTTCCTGGTGGGCGGCTGGGGATAAAAATCACAGAACTGGAGTGCGCATGAATAACCAGTATTTACAGTTTGTGCGTGAGCAGCTCATTATCGCCACCGCTGATTTGAGTGGGGCAACAAAAGGTCAGCTTGAAGCCTGGCAGGAGAATGCCATGTTCGATACAGGGCGTTACAGGCGAAAAAAAATCCGGTACCGCGATGAAGTGACTGGAAAAATGATAACGCGGAATAATCAACCAATCCCGGGAAAGCAATCGCTGGCGAAGGGGACGTCAATTCCTCTGGTCAGTCCGGTTGAGTTTTCGACATCATCGTGGCGGCGGGCTGTTCTGTCTCTTGAAGAACATCATAAAGCCTGGTTGTTGTGGTGTTACAGCGGGAGTATTTGTTGGGAATATCAGATCGCTATAACACAGTGGGCGTGGAATGAATTTAATACTCAATCCGGTACCAGAAAAATTGCAGGGAAAACGCAGGAACGCCTGAAAAAATTAATCTGGCTGGCGGCGCAGGCAGTAAAAGCAGAACTTTTTGGTGGGGAAGGTTATGAATACCAGGATCTGGCATTACTGGCGGGAGTGACAACTAAAAACTGGTCCAAAACATTTACTCGTCACTGGGTTGCAATGAAACACATTTTTCAACGACTGGATAGTGAGGCTTTATTGTTTGTAATGAGAACACGTTCAAAACAAAAGGCGGCATTTTCAAAGCAAAATGTTGCAAAAGTAGATTGAAAGGCATATATTTCATGCAAATCTGATATTTTGCCGATTTTGTACGTGATGGCAAAAGCAAACAAAACCCGCCCACAAGCGGGTTTTTTTGTGCCACTTATCTCGGATAGACATGGTGAATGCGCTGGTGGAGGAAGTAAGGGTGATTTTTAACCAGGTGATTTTTGAATGCTTGCAACATTGATTTCGTAACGTTATTATCCTGCGCCCGGCCCTTTAGCTCAGTGGTGAGAGCGAGCGACTCATAATCGCCAGGTCGCTGGTTCAAATCCAGCAAGGGCCACCAACCGCCACTAGCTCATCAGGAAAGAGCGTCAACCCTTTAAGTTGAGTGTGCGAGGTTCGAGTCCCCGGTGGCGGTCCAGTGCCGACTTAGCTCAGTAGGTAGAGCAACTGACTTGTAATCAGTAGGTCACCAGTTCGATTCCGGTAGTCGG
>OBUY01000101.1_pt1 | contig 43197 bp, 35 predicted proteins | sample 1475781 | NCBI WGS metagenome assembly OBUY01 (sample SAMEA2579912, study PRJEB22360) | human gut metagenome | biome: human gut; feature: human-associated habitat; material: faeces | place: Denmark | collected 2008/2010 | reverse complement strand
GAAACCGCAAGGAACCTACTTGATTTGGCTTGATTTTTCAGCCTATGACCTGACTAATGAAGCATTGCAAGAGCTGTTGAGAAATGAAGCCAAGGTTATCCTCAATCCTGGTTTGGATTATGGGGATGAAGGCAGTCTCCACGCCCGCCTCAATGTAGCCATGCCTAAATCCCTGCTGCAAGAAGTTTGTCAGCGGATTGTGGCTACTTTTGCTAAACGTTAAAAATCGTTTTTATTATTTTTTAAATATTTTTAAAAAATATTTTCACTTATAAAACACAAGATATAGATAGAGGTCCTTGAGACCTCTATCTATATCTTGTGTTCTTATGTCCAAAAATAGCACCATATATGGAATTTTTTGGTTAAAAAATTGGAGCTACTACATTTGGTGGTATGGAAAGGGGGTTTACAAAAAATAGGGATTAGGCTATAATAATTGTACAAGAACTCCCAAGGCTCCCTTTGATTAATCAATCAAATAGTTTTGTGAGGCTTTTTTTTTAGGGTGAATGATGAATACAACTGATGAAAAAATTAAGGTAAAAAATATTTCTGTCAATTATTATGCACTAGTCCCTGATGAAAACTCTTCAATGAAAGAATTTCTTGAATTTGATAAGTTGAAGGGAAAACTTGCTAGACCAGTAGAGAAAACAGGTGCTAAAGTAATAATTAATGAGTCTGATGAGGCTTTCGCTAAACAGTTCCTTTTTCAGACAAATTATTATGATTTTTCAATATACAGAAAGTGTTTACCGAAACGAGAAGATACTACTTTTTCTTTTCAAGATTGTATTGAACTTTATGAATTCAATTCATTTTTGAGAGAAAATTTGATGAAATTTACTGGTAAAATAGAATTGTTAATCAAATCTTCTATTATCCATACTTTATGTAGCAATTATGAAGGGAATTTACAAAAAGGCGAGTGCTATTTAGATAAATCAATTTATAAAAATGAAAATGATTATCAGGAATTTATTGAAAGAATTGGAATGGGTAACTTCTAAAACTAACTTCCAGTTTCCCACAACCTAGCTTTTAGTATGAGAAAAATGCGTGAAATCAGTGGAAATCCGTCTTAGACTAACTTCCAGTTTTGGGAGAGAGATGGAAGTTACTTTGAGAAGTTACGAAACTTTAAAAATCCAGCCTTCTAGGAGAAAAGTCATCCTAGAAGGCTATTTTCATAGGGGAAAATATGGTATAATAAAAAGATAAGGTAAAGGTAAAAATATGGCTAAATTGATTCCGGGGAAAGTCCGTATCGAAGGCGTTGCCCTTTATAAAACTGGTAAGGTTGACATTATCAAGGAAAAGAACAATCGGCTCTACGCTCGCGTGGCAGAAGAAGAACTGCGCTATAGTTTAGAGGATGATTTGGTTTTTTGTGCCTGCGATTTTTTCCAAAAGAGGGGCTACTGTGTGCACTTGGCGGCTCTGGAGCATTTTTTGAAAAATGATGAGCGTGGTCAGGAAATCTTGCAAAGTCTGGAAGAAGGGCATGAAGAAAAAGAGACCGTTGAAACCAAGGTGACCTTGGGTGGCAAATTTTTGGACCGAATCTTGTCTCCAAAATCAGAACGTGCCTATGAATTATCGGCTGTGGGGCAAGTGGAAGCAGGAACCAATCATATCTTGTGGACCCTGAGAATCGGCCAAATCAATAGCCAAAAATACTATGTCATTCGAGACATTCTACTCTTTTTAAGGATTGTCGAGCAGAGAAAGTCTTATATGATTGGCAAGATTTATGAGGAGTCTCTTTCTTGGGAAGTCTTTGATGAGGCCAGTCAAGAACTTCTGACTTTCTTGCGAGGACTGATGGAGGAAGGACAGGCTCCAGACCTCTTTTTCCAAAACCAGGGTCGGCACCTCTTTTTCCCTCTAACTTTTTTTGAGCAGGGTGTGAATTTACTGATGACCTTGCCGCATTTTCAATTTGACCACCAAGTGGATAGCTACCATATCCTGCTTTTTCAGGATATGCATGCTGATGCCAATCTCTTTGCCTTTACAGTAACAGAATACTCGGATTATTTTGAAATGGAAATCAGTGAGAGTCCAAGGGTCAATGTCTTTTATCAGGGAGCTGTGCTTTTCCATAAAGGTCAGGTTTATTTTCAAACAGACCAGCAGATGCGTCTTCTCAAGGAAATCAAAGCGCTACCTGTGGATCAACAAGGAAAGAAATACCTGCAATTTGATAGCAGTGACCGCGATAAGTTAGCTTCCTGTCTGACTCTTTTTAACCAGATGGGGACCGTTTCAGCTCCAGAACGGTTACAAATCAAAACTTTTGCACCTTCTTTTTACTTTGATAGGGAAGAAGATAATCGGATTCGTTTAGAAATTCAGTTTGATTATGGAGATAAGCAGGTATCTAGCCGAAAAGAGCTAGAAGAATTACCATTTTCGAGTGATGCTGACTTAGAAGAAAGAGTTTTCCAAGTCTGTTTGGCAGCTGGTTTTGAAGCAGACTTTCAATCTTGGCGTCAGGCCCTAAAAGCGGAGTCTGTTTATCATTTCTTCCATGAAATCATTCCAGTCTTTGAAAAACTCGGGAATGTTGATTTATCAGACAAGTTAGAAGAACTCTATAACCTAGCAAGCCCTCAAGTGCAGATTGCTTCCAAGGGAGGCCTCTTGGAAATCCAATTTGATTTTCAAGATATCGCCCAAGAGGAAATTGACCAAGCCATGCAGGCCTTGGTTGCCAATCAAGATTTTTACATTGATTCGTCCAATCGAGTCTACTTTTTCGATGAAGAAACCAAGAAAATTCGCCAAAATTTACAGGAACTGGGGCAGTTTGAACTAAAAGATGGCTCCTTGCAGACTCGAAAATCTTTGGCTTATAGTTTATCTCATCTTTTTGAAGGGCGTGACCGTGTTTCTTTTTCACAAGAATTCCAGAATCTGGCTCATGATTTGACGCATCCAGAGGACTTTCCTAGACAAGCAACTCAGGTTCAGGCTGATTTGCGAGATTATCAGGAAAAGGGAATCGGCTGGCTACAAATGCTCCATCATTATGGTTTTGGTGGGATTTTGGCTGATGATATGGGATTGGGTAAAACCCTTCAGACCATTGCTTTTTTGACCAGTCAAGTGACAAAAGAAAGTCGAGTCTTGATTCTTGCTCCGTCAGGTTTAATCTACAACTGGGCAGATGAATTTCAGAAATTTGCCCCACAGTTGGATGTGGCTGTTGTTCATGGTTTGAAAGCTAGTCGTGAAGAGATTCTTGCTGAGAGCCATCAAATCTATGTGACGAGCTATGCTACCTTCCGTCAGGACAGTGAGCTTTATCAGGGGATGGCCTTTGACTTCCTTTTCTTAGATGAGGCTCAGGTCATGAAAAATGCCCAGACCAAGACTGCTCAGACCTTGAGACAATTTGTGGTGCCGTCAGTCTTTGCCTTGTCAGGGACTCCTATTGAAAACCATCTGGGTGAACTGTGGTCTATTTTCCAAATCGTCATGCCAGGACTTTTACCAAGCAAGAAAGAATTTATGAAATTGTCAGCTGAACGCGTGGCTCAGTTTATCAAACCTTTCGTGATGAGGCGCAAGAAAGAAGAAGTGCTGACTGAATTGCCAGACTTAATTGAAGTAGTTTATAAGAATGAACTGGAAGACCAGCAAAAGGTTATCTACCTAGCCCAGTTGCAACAGATGCGAGACCGTCTGGCTCAAGTGTCAGATCAGGAATTTCAGCGAAGTCGGGTGGAAATCTTGTCTGGTCTGATGCGCTTGCGCCAAATCTGTGACACTCCTGCCCTCTTTATGGAAGATTATCAGGGTGCCAGTGGCAAACTGGATAGTCTCCGAGACCTGCTGGTCCAGGTGGCAGACGGCGGACACCGTGTCTTGGTTTTCTCTCAGTTCAAGGGAATGTTGGAGAAAATTGAACAAGAATTGCCAGACTTAGGCATGACTTCCTTTAAAATTACAGGTTCAACCCCAGCCAAGGAAAGACAAGACATGACCAAGGCCTTTAATCAAGGGGAAAGAGATGCCTTTCTGATTTCCCTCAAGGCGGGTGGGGTTGGTCTGAACCTAACAGGTGCTGATACGGTTATTTTGGTTGACCTTTGGTGGAATCCTGCGGTGGAGGCGCAAGCCATTGGCCGTGCCCATCGGATGGGACAGGAAGAAACGGTTGAGGTCTATCGCTTGGTGACCAAGGGAACCATTGAAGAAAAAATTCAGGAACTCCAAGAGCAAAAGAAACATCTGGTGTCACAAGTATTGGATGGCACAGAGTCACGTGGCAGTCTAACCCTAGCAGAAATTAGAGAAATTTTGGGAATTTCTGAAGCCAGCACTTGAAAAATCAAGACAATACGCTATAATGAAGTGTTGAAAGGAAATAGAAAATGAAACAAGAACGATTTCCATTGGTGTCAGATGACGAGGTCATGTTGACTGAAATGCCAGTCATGAACTTGTATGATGAGTCTGATTTGATCAGTAATATCAAGGGTGAGTATCGGGATAAAAATTATTTAGAATGGGCTCCTACTACTGAAGAGGCGCCAGTAAAACCGATTGAAAAGCAAGTCGAGAAACCTAAAAAGGCTCCTTTAGGGGTTAAAAAAGAAGGAAAGAGCTATGCGGAGGTGGCGCGTGAAGAAGCGCGTGCAGACTTGAAAAAGAAACGCTCTGCTAACTATTTAACTCAGGATTTCAGCCGTGCGAGACGTCATTCTAAATCAGGCCTTCTTAGACAGGGCAACCAACCGACAGCTCCTTTCCAAAAGGAAAATCCTGGTGAATTTGTCAAATATAGCCAAAAATTGACCCAGTCTCATTATATCTTGGCGGAAGAAGTTCATTCTATCCCTACCAAGAATGAAGAAGTGTCAGCACCTGCTCCAAAGAAAAACAACTATGATTTTCTGAAGAAGAGCCAAATCTACAATAAAAAAAGTAAACAAACAGAACAAGAACGTCGGGTTGCCCAAGAGTTGAATCTGACAAGAATTACAGAATAGGGGAGAAAACATGTCAAAGACATATCATTTTATCGGAATTAAGGGATCAGGGATGAGTGCCTTGGCCTTGATGTTGCACCAAATGGGGCATAAGGTTCAAGGATCAGATGTTGAAAAGTACTACTTTACTCAACGTGGTCTAGAGCAGGCTGGCATTACTATTCTTCCTTTTGATGAAAAGAATCTAGACGGTGATATGGAAATTATCGCTGGAAATGCCTTTCGTCCAGATAACAACGTCGAAATTGCCTATGCAGACCAAAATGGCATCAGTTACAAACGTTACCATGAGTTCCTAGGTAGCTTTATGCGTGACTTTGTTAGCATGGGGGTAGCAGGAGCACATGGAAAAACTTCAACGACAGGTATGTTGTCTCATGTCTTGTCTCACATCACAGACACTAGCTTCTTGATTGGGGATGGGACAGGTCGTGGTTCGGCCAATGCCAAATATTTTGTCTTTGAATCTGACGAATATGAACGCCACTTTATGCCTTACCACCCAGAATACTCTATTATTACCAACATTGATTTTGACCATCCAGACTATTTCACAAGTCTCGAGGATGTTTTCAATGCCTTTAATGACTATGCCAAACAAATTACCAAGGGGCTTTTTGTCTATGGTGAAGATGCAGAATTGCGTAAGATTACAGCCAATGTTCCGATTTATTATTATGGGTTTGAAGCAGAAGGTAATGACTTTGTAGCTAGCGATCTTCTTCGTTCAACAACTGGTTCAACCTTCACAATTCATTTCCGTGGACAAGACTTGGGGCAATTCCACATTCCAACCTTTGGTCGTCACAATATCATGAATGCGACAGCCGTTATTGGTCTTCTTTACACAGCAGGATTTGATTTGAACTTGGTGCGTGAACACTTGAAAACATTTGCCGGTGTTAAGCGTCGTTTCACTGAGAAAATTGTCAATGATACAGTGATTATCGATGACTTTGCCCACCATCCAACAGAAATTATTGCGACCTTGGATGCGGCTCGTCAGAAATACCCAAGCAAGGAAATTGTCGCAGTCTTCCAACCGCATACCTTTACAAGAACTATTGCCTTGTTGGACGAATTTGCTCACGCTTTGAACCAAGCGGATGCTGTTTACCTAGCGCAAATTTATGGGTCAGCTCGTGAAGTAGATCATGGTGACGTTAAGGTAGAAGACCTAGCCCAAAAAATCAACAAAAAACACCAAGTGATCACTGTTGAAAATGTTTCTCCACTCCTAGACCACGACAATGCTGTCTATGTCTTTATGGGAGCAGGAGACATCCAAACCTATGAATATTCATTCGAGCATCTCTTGTCTAACTTGACAAGTAATGTTCAATAGGATGCTCCCATGGAAATTCCAATTAAAATCATTCAGGCAAGCAAGTCTGATTTGGCTGAGATAGAGGCACTTCAGGCCTCATCTTTTCCAGCTGAAAAGCAGCAACCTTCCCATATTTTAGAAGAAAGTATCCGTAAGTGTGCGGATACCTTTCTTCTAGCTAGGGATGAAAATCAGCTGTTGGGCTATGTTCTAAGCGGTCCTCAGCCACACAATCCGCAATGTCTAAAAGTACATTCTTTAGTCATTGAGTCTGACCATCAGGGACAGGGCTTGGGAACACTTCTTCTTGCAGCCTTGAAAGAGGTGGCAGTTGAGCTGGAGTACAAGGGGATTCGTTTGGAGAGTCCTGATGAGCTGCTTTCCTATTTTGAAATGAACGGTTTTATTGATGAAGAAACTTCCCTTTATGCAACTAGCCAGGGCTATAGTATGATTTGGTTTAATCCCTTTTATCTGGAGGCACAATGGAAATTAGGAAGTCAAGATTAGAAGATTTGGATCGGATTGTCGAGATTGAACTAGAGAATTTCTCGGTAGAAGAAGCTATTCCTCGATCTGTCTTTGAGGTGCATTTGCGAGAAATTCAGACATCGTTTCTGGTTGCGGAAAAAGAAGGTAAGATTATTGGTTATATCGAAGGGCCAGTTGTCCCTCACCGCTATCTACAAGACCAGTCTTTTACAGAAGCCATAAAAGACTATAGTCATGAGACTGGTGGCTATATCTCTGTGACCTGTCTGTCTATTGCCAAAGAAGCACAGGGACTTGGACTTGGACAAAAATTACTAACAGCCATGAAAGAAGTTGCTCTTGAAGATGAGAGAGATGGCATTAATCTAACCTGTCATGACTATCTCATTGCCTACTATGAAAAATATGGATTTATCAATGAAGGCTTGTCCCAGTCAACCTTTGCAGGGGAAACCTGGTATGATATGGTCTGGGAAATGAAAAAATAAGCTAGGAAAAGTATCATAGGTTGCTTTTCTTGGACTTTTAAGATATAATATTATGGATTGTCAACAAGGAGGAAAAACTTTTGAGTGAAAAGTCAAGAGAAGAAGAGAAATTAAGCTTTAAAGAGCAGATTCTGAGAGATTTAGAAAAAGTAAAAGGCTATGATGAAGTTCTGAAAGAAGATGAGGCAGTAGTTCCTACTCCTGCAAATGAACCTTCAGCTGAAGAACTCATGGCTGATTCCTTGTCAACGGTAGAGGAGATTATGAGAAAAGCTCCTACCGTGCCTACTCACCCAAGTCAAGATGTACCAGCTTCTCCAGCAGATGAGATTCAAAGAGAAACTCCTGGTGTTCCAAGTCATCCAAGTCAAGATGTACCTTCTTCTCCAGCGGAAGAAAGTGGATTAAGACCAGGATCAGGTCCTGTTAGACCTAAGAAATTTGAAAGAGAATACAATGAAACCCCAACAAGGGTAGCTGTTTCCTATAAGACGGCAGAGAAAAAAGCAGAACAAGCAGGTCCAGAAACATCTACGCCTGCTACAGAAACAGTGGATATCATCAGCGATACACCACGTCGTAGCCGTAGAGAAGGAGCAAAACCCGTTAAGCCTAAGAAAGAGAAGAAGTCACATGTGAAAGCTTTTGTGATTTCATTCCTTGTATTCCTTGCTTTGCTCTCAGCGGGTGGTTACTTTGGTTACCAGTACGTAGTAGATTCTTTATTGCCTATCGATGCTAATTCTAAGAAATATGTGACGGTTCAAATTCCTGACGGTTCAAACGTTCAAGAAATCGGTACGACGCTTGAAAAAGCTGGTTTGGTAAAGCATGGTCTGATTTTTAGCTTTTATGCCAAGTATAAAAATTATACCGATTTGAAAGCAGGTTACTACAATTTGCAAAAGAGTATGAGTACAGAAGACTTACTCAAAGAGTTGCAAAAAGGTGGAACAGATGAACCACAAGAACCTGTCCTTGCGACTTTGACCATTCCAGAAGGTTATACCTTGGATCAGATTGCTCAAGCTGTGGGTCAATTGCAAGGTGACTTCAAAGAGCCTTTGACAGCGGATGCTTTCCTAGCAAAAGTTCAAGATGATAGCTTTATCAGTCAAGAAGTTGCCAAATATCCGAGTCTACTTGAAAGCTTGCCTACAAAGGAAAGTGGGGCTCGTTATCGTTTGGAAGGATACCTTTTCCCAGCTACTTATTCTATCAAAGAAAGCACAACTGTTGAAAGCTTGATTGATGAGATGTTGGCAGCTATGGACAAGACTTTGGCACCTCATTACAGTACGATTAAGTCTAAGAATCTGACGGTCAATGAATTGTTGACGATTGCTTCACTTGTAGAAAAAGAAGGAGCTAAGACTGACGATCGTAAGTTGATTGCAGGTGTATTCTACAATCGCTTGAATCTTGGTATGCCACTTCAAAGCAATATTGCCATCTTGTATGCCCAAGGCAAACTTGGTCAGAAGATTAGTCTTGCCGACGATGCTGGAATCGATACATCGATTGATTCACCATACAATGTTTATACAAATCTAGGCCTCATGCCTGGTCCGGTAGATAGCCCAAGCTTGGATGCTATCGAGTCAAGTATCAATCAGACTAAGAGTGAAAACCTTTACTTTGTTGCAGATGTAACAGATGGTAAGGTCTACTATGCTAGCAATAAAGAAGAACATGATCAAAATGTTGCACAACATATCAATAATAAATTAACGCAATCAAGTAGTTCAAACTAAAATTATGTGGTTTTCCACATAATTTTGTTTTAAAAAATAAAGTAAAAGAAAGTTGAGAAAAATGGCAGAAAAAACATACCCTATGACACTTGAGGAAAAGGAAAAACTAGAAAAAGAATTAGAAGAATTGAAATTAGTCCGTCGTCCAGAAGTGGTAGAACGTATCAAGATTGCTCGTTCATACGGTGACCTTTCTGAAAACAGTGAATATGAAGCAGCTAAGGATGAACAAGCCTTTGTTGAAGGTCAAATCTCTAGCTTGGAAACAAAAATTCGTTATGCTGAAATCGTCAATAGCGACGCAGTTGCCCAAGATGAAGTCGCAATTGGTAAAACAGTGACTATCCAAGAAATTGGTGAGGACGAAGAAGAGGTTTATATCATTGTAGGTTCAGCTGGTGCAGATGCCTTTGCAGGTAAGGTTTCAAATGAAAGCCCGATTGGACAAGCCTTGATTGGTAAGAAAACAGGTGATATAGCAACCGTTGAAACACCAGTGGGTAGCTATGATGTAAAAATCTTAAAGGTTGAAAAAACAGCCTAATGATTAAAGGGAGTAGAAGGAGGGAAACGCCCTGATTACTCCCTTTTAGGTTTAAAAAGAATTGGAGACTATATGAGTTCAAAAAAGAAGCAAAATAAGATGGAGCGTGGTCTGACCAATCGTCACGTACAGGTTATGGCCATTGCTGGAACTATTGGAACAGGCCTCTTTCTGGGAGCAGGTCGCTCTATCAGCTTAACAGGACCTTCGATTGTTCTAATTTACCTGATTACAGGAGCTTTTATGTTCCTTATGATGAGAGCGGTCGGAGAAATGCTCTATCAAGATCCTGAGCAACATACCTTTATTAACTTTATTACTCGCCATTTGGGTAAGGGTTGGGGACATTTTGCAGTCTGGTCTTACTGGTTATCTGTTGTCTTTATTGGTATGGCAGAAATTACGGCTATTTCGCACTATGTTCAGTTTTGGTTTCCTTCATGGCCTAGTTGGTTAATTCAAGTTGGATTTTTAACTGTTTTAGGTTTGGTCAATCTAATAGCTGTTAAACTTTTTGGAGAAGTTGAATTTTGGTTTGCTATGATTAAGATTGTAGCTATCCTTGCTATGATTGTGACTGGTATCTTTATGGTTCTAACAGGTTTTGAGACACCTCATGGAGTAGCTAGTTTAGCCAATATTACGGATAATTTCTCCCTCTTCCCTAATGGTGGTGTCAACTTTGTTATGGCTTTCCAGATGGTCTTCTTTGCTTACCTAATGATTGAGTTTATCGGGGTAACGACTTCGGAAACAAAAAATCCACGTCAGGTCTTGCCAAAAGCAGTTAAGGAAATTCCTTTACGTATTGCCTTTTTCTATGGAGGTTCTCTAATTGCCATTATGGCGATTATTCCGTGGCGAGATTTAGCTTCAGCAGATTCACCATTCGTTACGGTATTTGAACTAGCAGGTGTCAAATGGGCAGCAGCCTTGATTAACTTTGTCGTCTTGACGTCAGCAGCATCAGCTCTGAACTCAACCCTTTATTCGACAGGTCGTCATTTGTATCAAATAGCTCAGGATTTGCCAAATCCTCTCTTAAAAGCAATTAAAGCAGATACCTTATCTCGTTATAATGTTCCTCAAAATGCAATTTTGGCTTCAACTATTTTGATTGCTACAGCTGCTTTTATTAATGTCCTACCAGGAGTTTCTGATGCATTTGCCTTGATAACAGCTTCTTCATCAGGTGTTTATGTAGCTATTTATATCTTGATTATGGTGGCTCACCTTAAATATCGCAAGTCGCAGGACTTTATGGCGGATGGCTACCTCATGCCCCATTATCGTTTCCTAAATCCTTTAACCATGCTCTTCTTTGCCTTTGTCTTTGTAACCCTCTTTTTACAAGAGTCTACATTTGTCGGAGCAATCGGATCAGCTATCTGGATTATGGGTTTCGGGATTTACAGCCAGTGGAAATTTAGAAAATAGATTTGAAACTCATCAGCTTAGGTTGGTGGGTTTTTCTTTGAGATCAAGCCAAAAAAGCACCAGAGTCTAAAGTGACTTTGGTGCTTTAAAGTTGTATACATTTTGTTGTTTACTACTGTTGATAGTTATTCTTCATCTTCCGTAGGGAATGGAATGCCCGTTTTATTTAGTCGTTGAACTTCTTGGATAAATGCATTTTTCCAAGTAATCATATATGATAGTGGGAAAAGGTCGTTCTGGGCATCAATGTAATGAAGAAGAATATTAGCTCGTTCAATAGCCTTAGGGTTGTTTTGTCGAAGTAGATTGTATACTTCATACATGTTCAAAAAAAATAGGGGCTGCATTACAATGACAGCGTAGGCTTCTTGAGTTAGTATTAGTTTTAACTTATAGATGAGTTTTTCAGCTTTATTATAGTAGCCATAGCGAGAGTAAGTCCTCACCAAATTAATACCACAGTGAATATATAAGCGAGCAAAATCTAGAGTTTTATATTGAACCTCATCTAATCCTTTAACGATTAGATTTTCGAGGTATTCAAGGAATTGTACTTCAAAAAATTGATCTTCAAAACTAAGGAGAGTAATAACAATACTAAAATCATGAATATAAAGTGTATCTATACTTAAGATATAGTCAATCAAGTAATGAACAGCTTCTACTTCATCAGGAGTGAATTCACCCGATCTCGTTATACGTTTGCTAGTGCATAATTTTATTATGTAATATTGTGTGAGATTTGTCCACTCGCTTTTTTCCCCTAATAGTTGTCTGGCTTTGGTCATATCATTTTTATTGACTGCATTTCTAATTTGTCTTGTTCTTTGAGCATCCTCACCTTTAATATTTAACACTTCTGCATAGTCTTCTGACTCTAAATTAAATCTGTTCAAAATTTCAAAAAAAGTATCGACTTTGACAGTTGCTAAACCTTTTTCAAAACGACTGAGGTTGTTGGGAGTAATGGCATCTCCAGCAGCCTCTTTAAGGCTCATATTGCGATCTTGACGGAGTTTATAAATGATTTCTCCATAGTGTTTTGATTCCATAATGTTCTCCTTGAGCTTTATTGGTTTTATTATAACTTAAATTTCTCCATTTTTGGAAAAAACTACTGTTTTTAGTAGATTTTTTTTAAAAGTCGGGGGGGGGGTATAAATTTCTACTGTTTTCAGTAGAAATATCCAAAAAGGGGATTATTTACTGTATAATCAAGTCAATCAAAAGTAAAGGAGATAAGGATGAAAAAGTCCCTGGTTATAACAACTGCTACAGTTGCTGGTTTGGGTGCCGCTGCAACTGCCACAACAGTATTTGCTACTGAAGCGCCAACTGGAAACACAGTAACTACTGCGGTCAACGATAAGGTCACAGACAAAGACCTTTCTGATGCTGAAAAACGCGCTGTAGATACCGCTAAAGATGCTGACCAAAAAGCAAAAGATGCGGGTCAAGCTAAAGATGAGCTCAAAAAAGTGCAAACAGACAAAGACGCTAAGAAAGCTGAAAAAGAAGCCATTGAAAACGAACTTGAAAAGGCAAAAGACGCTACACCTGAAAAAATCAAAGATGAAACAGATGATGTAGATGCGAAAGAAAAGGCTAAAGCTGACAAAGACGTAGATGCCAAAGATAAGGCAACCCAAGTCGACCAAAAGACTGACGAGGCCAAACGTGCTCACGATGAATTTGACAAGGCTCGTACAGGGGTCGAAAAGGCTGACAAAGAGGTGAAAGACGCAACGGACGACTTTGACCCAGCCGCGAAAGAAAAGGCGCAACAAGAAAAAGACGACGCGGATAAAAATGTACGTATCAAAGACCAAGCTAAACGCGATGCGGAAACAGAACTTGAAAAAGCAAAAGAAGACGACAAAACGCGTGAAGCTAAGAAAGTTCAAGAACGTCAAAACAAAGCCGACAAAGAAGCGGATAAAGCCGCAAAAGAAGGCGATGTCAAAGATGCAAAACAAGCCATCAAAGACGCGGAAGAAAAGCTGAAAACCGCTCAATATCCAAAAGAGGTCGTCCTGACTCCAGAATGGCGAGACAAAGCGAAAGAGTTGATTCACAAATACAAAGAACCATATCCAGAACCATACCCAGATATGACAGGTATGGACCTAGACCAAATCAACAAAGCTGACGAAGCTTGGAGCGCTCGTCGCAACGTTTGGTTGGAACAACACCGTAAAGAAATGCGTCGTTTACAAGAAGAATTGAGTCAACTTGACGAAGGTACTCGTGACAAGTGGTTAGAACTTGTACGCAACATTACCACCGATGGACTTCAGGATGAAGAAACAGACATTAAATACGACCCCAATAACCTTCCTCAAGATGTCGTAGATGAATTGAATGACCGATTTATTACTCTTCTCAACAGTCTTCGTAAGCAACTGAACTTGCCAGAGGCCAAAATTAATACAAATAATAAAGATTTTGCCAAAGAAGTCGCAAAAATTTACAAAGACAATGACTACCAAGAAGAAGGCCATTATGGACGAGGTATCAATGAAGTTGCACGAAAACGAGGGCTAGAAGCTTCTGAAAAGCCAGGTGTCGAAACGACAGAGCAATATTATGAAAACCTTATGCCAATTGTAAGACGTGGGGATAAGATGACAAAACGAGCGTTAGTGGAACAGGTAACCGAAAAGTTCATGGTGTTCTTCGCCGAAGGTGATTTGACGGGGGGCTACGGTCACTTCTTTAGTCTATTAACCGCCGATAATCTAGGATTGAATACATCAATGATTAAAGGTGGTAAAGCCGTAGATGATTATCCGATTGAATCCGGTTTTGACCATGTACTCCGTATTCATGTTTTACATGTAAAAGACGCCGATTATATCAACGACACTGATTCAACAGCGCAAAAATCTAAATTTGACGAACTCTATGGGCCAAACTCTAAAGCCAATCTTCCAACTCCAACAGTGAAAGACAAACAAGAAGTTGAAGCTGAATTGGAAAAAGCTAAAACTGATAAGAAGACGGCAGAAGACAACTTGGAACAAGTGAAAACAGAGCTACAAGAAATCGAGAAACGCATTGCCGACTTGGAAAACGAAGTGTCTGAAACACCAACCAAAGAAGCAAAACGCACCGAAGCTGTCAAAGAGCTTGAAAAAGCCAAAGAAAAAGCAGAAGATGCCAAACGTAAGTTGGAACGTGCAACTCTTGACGACAACGCCAAATCATTGCGTCTAGAAAAAGCTCGCAAGGCAAAAGACGAAGCTGATAAAGAATTGGCTAAGAAATTGGCGGAAAGTCAACAAAAAGACAAAGACTTGGAAAATGCGAAGATTGAGCGATTAAAAGCGGACAAAGAGTTAAAAGACGCGGAAGACGCACTACAAAAAGCAAAAGACAAGTTGGCAAAAACCCTTCGTTTGAGCCAAGAAAAAGGCAAATTGGAAGCAGAATTGCAAGCTAAGTCAAAAGAATTGGATGAAGTTTGCAAACACGTAGACGACTTGAAACGAGATGTGAAGCAAAAAGAAGACGAAGCCGAGAAAGCGAGAAAAGTCAAAGATGAAGCGGAACGCGAGTATCAAAAATTGCTCCTCCGTAAGACAATCGACGACGCTATCATTCCAGAGAAACCAGAATTCAAAGGTGGCGTGAACGGTGAAGGTCTCATCCAACCAGAACTACCAGAGTTCCCACTAGATAAATTGCCTAAAGTTGATGAACCTAAAGTAGAACAGCCAAGAGTCGAACAGCCTAAGACAGAAGAACCTAAGGGTAAGCAGCCAAAGGTTGAACAACCAAAGACTGAAGAACCCAAAGTAGAGCAACCAAAAGGTGAAGAACCAAATCAAGAGCCTAAAGGTGACAGACCAAGTGACCAACCGAATGCCGACAAACCAGGTCAAGATGGTGACCAGAACGTGAAACCTGTGGGACAAGCACCAAGCTATCAAGCGCCTGCGGTTCTATCTCCAGCCCAAGAAGAAGCTGGACAAAAAGCACTGCCAAATACTGGCAGTCAAGTCAGCCTACTAGCTTTATTAGGATATGGCTTCTTGGCAGGATTAGGAATTATTTTAAAGAAAAAGAGGGATAAAAATTGAAAAAGAAATTTGCGTTTGTATTATCGTTAGTAACGAGCTTATTGCTTCTCGCAGCCTGCTCATCAGCAGATGGGACTTATGTCTATCAAGGTAGCATGCCATTTATGGAAGAAGCAACTGTGACCATCAAAATCAAGGGTGATAAGGGACAAGTTCATACCAAAGGAAAAACGATTGGTATCCTGACAGAAGGAAAGCCAACGGAGCAGACAGACGAGATGAAGGTTAATCAGAAAGAAAAGACTCTTGAATTGTCTTCACTGAAACTAGGTTATGAGATTAAAGGTGGAGAGTTGACTATTACTTCAGATCCTTCTGGTATACTAGCTGGTAAATCTTTTAAAAAGAAATAAAAGGAGGTATTATGTCCAAGAAAAGCATCTTAAGTGGCTTGTTAGTGGCTAGCTCAGTGCTTTTATTAGCAGCCTGTGGGCAACAAGCTAGCCAGACAAGTGAGGGAGAGTCGGCTGACGCTACAGTCCAAACCAGTGCTTCAGACGCCAAAAAAGCTGAACAAGCCAAGATTGATTACCAGATTGTCTATCAGAATATCTTAGACTCCTATAGAGAGCGAGTTAAGACTGCGCAAAAACAACAAATGCCACAGAATTCGACAGGTGACAAAGAAGAGTCTTATATCGATTCCATTTTGTTTGATTACCAAGGGAAAGACATCAGCTATACTTTCTACGATATCAATAAAGATGGGAAGAAAGAATTGTTGATCAAACAAGATAAGGTTCTACTTGGGATTTATTATCTGACAGATCAAGGAGCTCAGCTAGTCAAGGCTGGTGGGGTTGCGGGGAGAGGCGGTTCACGTCAAATCTTGATTCCTTATGAAAATGGAACTATCTCTTACTTGATTTTCAGCGCTTCTAGACCAGAGGCCATTGCTAAAACCTATCTCTTTGCAGATGGCCGTTATCAGGAAGCCAGCTCAGTTAACTATGATTTAAGAGAGACAGATGATCCTTCAAGTTTACAAGGGTTAGATGGGGTTAAAAAGCTTGATTTGAAAGGCTTGAACTGGTTGATTTTTGATGATGCTTCAGCTAGTCGTCCCTTTATTGACCTAGAGGAGCAAGGCAAGGGACCTGGTGCTCATCTGGCTGAGATTTACCAGAAAAACTTCAGTAGTATCAAAGGCACTTGGAAGAATAACAAGGGTGGTGAAGTCACTTTTGACGAGAATGGCTTTACAAATGGAGCAGTCTTGACTCCAGCGGCACCGCAGATTGTAAATAATATGGCTAAATTTGGCATGGGGTCAAGTTCAGGACCTGGAGGTGCATCTGTTACCCTCATTCCGCAAGGAGTTGTGCATCCAGACTTTAATGCAGGCGATGCAACTTATACAGATGCATCTGACAGTAGCAAGGATCGCTTATTGATTGCCCAATATGCAGGTGCATTATCCGATCCAAACGAATTTTATTATAAGGTTAGTGAATAAAAAAGGAGAAATAAAAGATGAAACTAAAACACGTATTGACAGGATCAGTGATGGGGTTGAGCCTCGTAACAGCAGGAGTTATCACAACAAGTGTACTCCCTACAAGCAGTGTAGAAGCTGCAGAATACCGTAAGGTCTATGCGGATGTAACTGCCCAAAAGGGACTAGATGGAAACTTTTACTTGGAAGTAGTTGGAGATCGTCCAGATGTCTCTGTTTCAAGTAGCTTGTTAAAGTCTTTTGAAGTTTTAGAAGCAGATACAGGACGAGTATTAATTTCAAACGGTACTTTAAGGATTGATCCAGTTACAAATGGGGAAGCTAAGAAAAATGTTGGTAGAGCAAAGTTTGATTTATCTTTGCGAAATGGGAACCCTTACCCTGATGGAACTTATCTGGTTTCCTTTAAGGATTGGACACTTTCTCATGAATCAGGTTACTTCACTTTGGTTGGAGCTATTAAATTGACAATTAAAGATGGAGAATTTGTTAAGTATGAAAAAGTTAACTTAAAACCAACATCAACACCTGAGCCAAAAACTCCAGAACAGCCAAATGGAGAGAATGGTTGGGTAGGTCGTTCTTACTACCAAAATGGCCAAAAAGTTTTTAGCAAATGGATCTATGATTCAGAGTATAAGTCTTATTTCTATTTGAACGCTGCTGGTGAGTACGTGGAAAATGCTTGGGTAGGGAACTACTATCTCAAGTCAGGTGGTTACATGGCTAAGAGTGAATGGATTTATGATGGCAACTACGGTTCTTACTATTACTTGACATCAGAAGGCAGCTATGCGCGTAATGCTTGGTCAGGAAGTTATTACCTTAAATCAGACGGTAAGATGGCTAAGAGCGAGTGGATTTATGACAACGATTATAAAGCTTATTACTATTTGACATCAGAAGGAAGCTACGCTCGTAATAAATGGGTAGGAGATTATTACCTTAAATCAGATGGTAAAATGGCTGTTAGCGAACGTACACCAGATGGTTATCGTGTAGATGGATCTGGTAAATGGATCAAATAATTCTATTTTGGTTATACAAAGGAGATCTTAAGTGGAAGAGTTGGAAAATAAGGTAAACGAAGAGACTTCAAATAATACAGAAGTTTCGGAGCAAGAGACAAGCGTTAAGCAGGAAAGTGAACATGCCAATCCTGTAGCTCCTGTCTCAAGTCAGCTAGGATTTGTGGATAAGGTAAAACACATCATTGAGACACGACGTAAGGAAACTCTTGGTGTGCTGATTGCTCTTGGACTTGCTATTATCGCTTTTGTAGGTTATAACTTTTATCAAGGGCAACCTAAAAGTTTAGCAAAAGAAGTTAGGGTTGAATTTTCAGGCTATTCAGAGTCAGGGACTTTGACCTATAATGAAGAAGTGATTGCGGCCATGATTAAGGAACTATCCTACAAAAAAGCTGGATTTAACAAGGAACAAGCTCAGGCTCTTTCCCATAATGACCCTGTAGCCTTATCAGCTTTGGCAACCAATCCGCAATTAGCCTCAAAAGCTTCTCTAGCTAAGGCTATGATTAGCAGTGTTCGTTATGAGTTTGATAAGAAAAGTGAGTTAAAAAATGGGGACGAAGTGACCTTCACAGTCACAACAACTTCGCAAAATTCACCTATTAAAGCTGAAAAGAAAACATTTAAGGTTGAAACACTGAAGGAATATGAAAAAGTTTCAAAAGAAGACCTTTTGAAATTGACTCCTGTAAGTTTTGAAGGTTTTAATGGCTATGGTCGAGTATCTATTCCTGAAACAAAAGATGAAGAAGATATCTTCACTATTGATGGCGATTCTAATCCTAAAGATTTGAAAAATGGTGATAGCATTAAACTTGTAGTTCGTGATTACTATTTGAAAAAATTGAAGAAGGAAGGGAAAGTACCTGCCGAAAAGAGTTTTGAAGTTCCAGTTTCAGGCCTAAAAGAGGTCAGTGAGATTAAGGAATTAAAGGATATTCTTAAGAAAATTGAAGACTACAGTAAGTCTGAAAACAAGAATAGCTCTTCATCTTCTTATACCCTAGAACCTCAAGGAACTTTCTTAGGAGTATTTTCATCAAGTAACAGTGCTTATGAAAATGTTATTGGTCTAAGTATCATCTATAAAGTCACTGAAACCAAGTCGGATGGGTCTAAAGAAACTCATTTTAAAGATTATGGTTATGCAGCAGGAGTCAAAAAAGATGGCAGTGTAGATATGGATAAGCTAGACAAATTACAGTTTCACACTACGACAGATTTAGAAGGGTTGAAGTCTTATTTATCGAATTATAAATTAAAAGAATATAAGCAGTGATAGTATTTTATTGATTTGATAAAACAGATTTCACAACGAAGCAACAAGCATCTCCAAGAGGGGGTGCTTGTTTGTTCATTTGATGTCTATGCAAGCTGAGATACTCAATTTTCCTTTGGTTTGACAGTCTATTGAAATAAGACTATAATCAAGCTGTATCAGTTTTCGAGGAGGTTTGGATGTACTTTAGATTGGAAAATAAGGAATCCCAGAAGGCGCAAGAAATAGGGAATTTGATTCGTGTTTATAACCGTTCAAAAAGAGAAGAGGCTGAAAGTGAGCCATTGAATCTGTATGTTGAAGATGAAAAGGGCAATCTTCTGGCAGGCTTAGTAGCAGAGATTTTTGGTAATTGGTTGGAAATCGAGTATTTGTTTGTAAAAGAGGAACTGCGAGGGCAAGGAATTGGCTCAAAACTATTGCAACAGGCTGAAAGTGAAGCTAAGAATCGAAACTGTCGTTTTGCCTTTGTCAATACTTACCAGTTTCAAGCGCCAGACTTTTATCAGAAACATGGCTACAAGGAAGTCTTTGCTTTGCAAGACTATCCCTACACAGGGCAAAGATTTTATTACCAAAAGGATTTGTAAGGTGAATATGAAAGCATAAGGCAAAGAGGGGTTCTTGACATAAGTATGAAGTGGATTCTCGATAAATACCAATTAAATCCTACAAATTGTGTCTTTCTAGACGATATTGAAGACAATGCAATCGTAGCTGAGAAGTTGGGAATCAAGGTCTATCAGGTTAAGAAAAGAAGTGATGTTATCTAAATTTTGAAATCCTATATTTAAAGTCAAAACTCTCTATCTTTTTGTGGTAGAGAGTTTTTTTGTTAATAAAATTTTACAAAATGACATTTATATATTGCATTAAGTTAGATATATGATATAATGTTGTTAAAAAGAGGCGCAACTTTTTAAAATTAATGAGAATCAAAGAGAAAACCAAGAATATTAATGGAGGAATTGAAAAATGGAAGTTATAAATGTAAGTAAAAATTATGGTCATTCAACCATTCTCAAAGATATAAATTTTGCACTTAATAAGGGTGAAATTGTTGGTCTAGTAGGGAGAAACGGAGTTGGCAAGAGTACATTGATGAAAATTCTTGTTCAGAATAATCAACCGACTTCAGGGAATATTATAAGCAGCGATAATGTTGGGTATTTAATTGAAGAACCAAAATTATTTTTATCTAAAACAGGTTTAGAGAATTTAAAATATCTGGCAAATTTATATGGTGTTGACTACAATCAAGAAAGATTTGGAAGTTTGATTCAAGAGTTAGATTTGACTCAGTCTATTAATAAAAAAGTAAAGACTTATTCTTTGGGTACAAAACAAAAATTAGCTTTGCTTCTAACCCTCGTTACGGAACCTGATATATTGATTTTAGATGAACCGACTAATGGTTTAGATATTGAATCATCACAAATAGTTTTAGCGGTTCTAAAAAATTTAGCTTTACATGAAAATGTGGGAATTTTAATATCGAGTCATAAATTAGAAGATATTGAAGAAATTTGTGAAAGGGTTCTTTTCTTGGAGAACGGTCTTTTGACATTCCAAAAAGTAGGAAAAGATAGCCATAATTGCTTGTTTGAGATAGCTTTTTCATCAGCTACAGATAAAGACATTTTCATTACCAAACAAGAATTTGGGGATATTGTTCAGGAAGAGGGACTGAAAATTACTATGTCTGGGAATATTCAAAGTAGTGAGCTTTTTAAATTTTTTAACGAAAACTCTATTAAAGTAGTTGATTTTGAAACTAAAAAAGAGACGCTTAAAGATATTTATCTAAATCGTTCAAAATAAAGGAAGGTTATAATCATGAAATTAAATAAATTGAATTTTCTTAAGGAAAATATAAGAAATTTATATTCATCAGGCGTAATATATCTCGGATTGATTATCTCGTTTATACCGCCGATACTGGTTACATTCTTTATTCTAAAGACTCAAGGGACATCGCTTGGTATTAAGCATATTTCAAACTTTTATGCTATGCTCGGTATGTTAATGGCTGTTATACATGCTAACCGAATTATTAGCAGGGATTTTTCCCACAATACGATCAGTTTATTTTATAATCAACAGAAAAATCGGATGATTTACCTCTTGTCTAATTTTCTATATGCCATCTCAGTTTCCATTATTTATGCTTTGAATGGCATTGTGCTACTAGTCATCGTAAGTAAATTGGGTGTTCCAGGTGAGTTAGGATTAGATTTTATAGTAGCTATTGTAGTCAATACAATTTTGTTAGTCCTATTTTATTTTCTATTATCTTACATTTTCTATTTATACAAATTGAAAAGTGGCTTGGTATTTGGTATTTTAGTAGCTTTACTACTCTTTATCCCTAATATATTAAATACGATTATGATGAATACTAGTAATGATTTGTTTATCAAAGCAATTGAACTTCTTCCTTTTTATTCTTTACCTGTATTTATGGCTTCAAATACGATGTCTATTAGTCAGTATCTTGTGGTAATCACTACAATCATTTTATTGTATTTTTTCACTCTCAAGAAAAGTAAGGAGTATTCATTTTAGTTTCGTTTAGTATTATTTTGCATACCTAAAATACAGTAAAAAATCGGTCATCTTGGTATGCTCCTGCTCTTGTTGTGTACACGTTTTTGTCTTATGCTAGACTCATTTCCAAAAGCATTATATAATAGTGATATGAAATCAACTAAATAAGAAATACAAGCAATCAAAACTCGTTTAAAAGACCCTACTAAAGCTAATACTAAACAAAAAATCAAATAGCAAACTAGGAAGTTTATTTCAAACAATCCAACATACTGATTTTCGGCTGAAGATAATATTGGAGTGCTAATTAATGAGGTTATAATAAATAGCTGACAGCTTTTGTTGGTTTTGGATTTTTTAAGAGTAGATGAGTATTAAAACTATAAGGAGGATGCAGGTGGCTAAAAATTTAAAATTAAAATTAGCTCGGGTAGAGCTTGATTTAACTCAAGGTCAACTAGCAGATGCTGTCGGGGTGACACGCCAGACTATTGGTTTGATAGAGGCGGGGAAATACAATCCCAGTCTCTCACTCTGCCAGTCCATTTGCAGATGTTTAGGGAAAACCCTAGATCAACTATTTTGGGAGGAAGAAGATGGTAAATAAATTCATTCATTATCAATTACTTGACGAAAGAGAAGAACAACTAATCAATAAAGCTGGAGCGGAATCCTTTACCCTCTTCATTGGGCTTGTGCTTCTAAGCTATTTGGTGGCTGTATTAGCTCCCTCTCTGTTTAATCCGAATTTTCTAGTCTATACTCTGATAGTAGGAATTTTCTTCTTTTTCAATCGTGCCCGTTATCTGGGAGTGACCTACTATAGTCGTTTTCATTTTACGATTTTGGGTTGTTTTTTCCTAACCTTGGCTATTACGGCTCTTTTGATGTTGCAGAATTATCAATTCAATATAGAAATTTATCAGCACAATCCTTTGAACGTTAAATACCTGTCTGCTTGGGTCATTACTTATGTCATTTATCTTCCTTGGGTTTTTATCGGTAATCTCGGTCTGAAGAGCTATGGCGAATGGGCTCAGAAAAAATTTGAGCAAGACATGGATGAACTGGAGAGTGGAGAATAGCTTGTTACTCTTTTCTCAATCCAGATAAAATGTGATATAATAGTACTAATTTATTGGAACACATGAAAGTTCTTGAAAATTTTCATGGGTTTCTAGCTAAGGAAGTAGGAAAAGTATGTATCCAGATGATAGTTTGACATTGCACACGGACTTGTATCAGATTAACATGATGCAGGTTTACTTTGACCAAGGGATTCACAATAAAAAGGCGGTCTTTGAGGTGTATTTCCGCCAGCAGCCTTTTAAGAATGGCTATGCGGTTTTTGCAGGTTTGGAAAGAATTGTGAGTTATCTTGAAGACCTGCGTTTTTCAGATAGTGATATTGCCTATTTGGAGTCGCTAGGCTATCATGGGGCATTTTTGGACTATCTCCGCAATTTTAAGTTGGAGTTGACCGTTCGTTCTGCCCAAGAAGGGGACTTGGTTTTTGCTAATGAGCCTATTGTGCAGGTGGAAGGTCCTCTAGCCCAATGTCAATTGGTGGAAACGGCTCTTTTGAACATCGTCAACTACCAGACCTTGGTGGCTACTAAGGCAGCTCGTATTCGCTCGGTTATCGAAGATGAACCCTTGATGGAATTTGGGACACGTCGGGCTCAAGAAATGGATGCGGCTATCTGGGGAACACGCGCAGCGGTGATTGGTGGCGCTAATGGAACTAGTAACGTGCGTGCGGGTAAACTCTTTGACATTCCTGTCTTGGGGACTCATGCCCATGCCTTGGTACAGGTTTATGGTAACGACTATGAGGCTTTCAAGGCTTATGCTGCGACCCACAAAAATTGCGTCTTTCTTGTGGATACCTATGATACCCTTCGCATCGGAGTTCCAGCTGCCATTCAGGTGGCGCGTGAGCTAGGAGACCAGATTAACTTTATGGGTGTGCGGATTGACTCTGGGGATATTGCCTACATTTCCAAAAAAGTTCGTCAGCAACTGGACGAGGCTGGCTTTACAGAAGCTAAGATTTATGCTTCTAATGATCTAGATGAAAATACTATCCTCAACCTCAAGATGCAAAAGGCCAAGATTGATGTCTGGGGTGTGGGTACCAAGCTGATTACAGCCTATGATCAGCCAGCTCTTGGGGCAGTTTACAAGATTGTTGCGATAGAAGATGAAAATGGTCAGATGCGCAATACCATCAAGCTGTCAAATAATGCTGAAAAAGTGTCTACGCCAGGTAAGAAGCAGGTGTGGCGCATTACCAGTCGTGAAAAAGGCAAGTCAGAGGGTGACTACATCACTTATGATGGTGTGAATGTGAGTGACATGACAGAAATCAAGATGTTCCATCCGACCTATACTTATATCAAGAAGACGGTTCGTAATTTTGATGCTGTGCCTCTCTTGGTGGATATTTTCAAGGACGGGAAATTGATTTATAACCTGCCTAGTTTGACTGAGATTCAGGACTATGCTCGTAAGGAATTTGACAAGCTTTGGGATGAATACAAGCGCGTGCTCAATCCGCAGCACTATCCAGTGGATTTGGCGCGTGATGTATGGCAAGATAAGATGGACTTGATTGACAAGATGCGTAAGGAAGCCTTTGGTGAAGGAGAAGAAGAATGAGTTTGCAAGAAACGATTATCCAAGAATTGGGTGTCAAACCAGTGATTGATGCTCAGGAAGAAATCCGTCGTTCCATCGATTTCTTAAAAAGATATCTGAAAAAACACCCCTTCCTTAAAACTTTTGTACTAGGGATTTCTGGAGGACAAGACTCAACCTTAGCAGGACGTTTAGCTCAATTAGCTATGGAAGAACTGCGAGCTGAAACGGGCGATGACAGCTACAAATTTATCGCTGTCCGTCTGCCTTATGGAGTGCAAGCTGATGAAGCAGATGCTCAAAAAGCCTTAGCCTTCATCCAGCCAGATGTTAGCTTGGTAGTTAATATCAAGGAATCAGCTGACGCCATGACGGCAGCAGTTGAAGCGACAGGTAGTCCTGTCTCAGACTTCAACAAGGGCAATATCAAGGCTCGTTGTCGTATGATTGCTCAGTATGCCCTTGCAGGTGTCCATAGCGGAGCGGTCATTGGTACAGATCATGCTGCGGAAAATATCACAGGTTTCTTTACCAAGTTTGGTGACGGTGGTGCAGATATTCTCCCTCTTTACCGCCTCAATAAGCGTCAAGGAAAACAACTCTTGCAGGAACTTGGTGCAGATCCAGCCCTTTATGAAAAAATCCCAACAGCAGACCTAGAAGAAGATAAACCAGGTCTGGCTGACGAAGTCGCACTTGGAGTCACCTATGCAGAGATTGACGACTACCTAGAAGGCAAAATAATCAGCCCAGAAGCTCAAGCAAGAATCGAAAACTGGTGGCACAAAGGCCAACACAAACGCCACCTACCCATCACTGTCTTTGATGACTTTTGGGAGTGAAAACCTCCAGTGGAGGTTTTCAGCCTCTCACATTGAAATAAGAAAGTGAGAGAAGGTCCGGGGGACCTTTTTAGCGTATTACCTTGAAATTCAAAAGCAAAGCAAATCTAAATGGAGATTGAATAGAAATCATATATCAGAAAGCGAGGCAGCATCATGAAAGCAATCGGTACGAAAATGTTACAGACAGAACGTTTAATCTTGCGAAGATTTGTGGAAAGTGATGCAGAAGCTATGTTTCAAAATTGGGCTTCATCCGCTGAGAATCTGACCTATGTCACTTGGGATCCTCATTCTGATGTCGAGGTGACTCGAAACTCGATTCGTAATTGGGTTGCCTCCTATGCTAATCCCAACTATTACAAATGGGCTATTTGTCTCAAAGAAAATCCAGAGCAAGTGATAGGAGATATCAGCATCGTTGCAATAGATGAGAATAATTCTTCTTGTGAAATTGGCTATGTGTTAGGCAAGGCTTACTGGGGATATGGTATGATGACAGAGGCCTTAAAAGCTATCTTGGACTTTTGTTTCACTCAAGTAGGATTTCAAAAAGTCAAGGCACGTTATGCCAGTCTCAATCCAGCTTCAGGTCGTGTCATGGAGAAGGCTGGAATGTCCTATCTAAAGACTATTAGCAATGGTGTAGAGAGAAAAGGCTATCTTGCGGACCTTATTTATTATCAGATAAGTAGGGAAGACTAGTGAATTTTCTTTTTAGTTTCCATCGAAGTCAGACTTTGTCTGGCTTTTTTTGCAACATTTTCTACATTAGCTGATTAAATTCCTATTTTTCCCTATCATTGTCCCTGTTTTTTCTGGAGTTTTGGGACTATAATAGTTCTATCAAATCAAAGAATGGAGGAAGGCAATGGATACGATTATCTTTTTTATCAGTGTTTTTCTTGCTGGAATTCTTTCCTTCTTTTCTCCTTGTATTTTACCCTTGTTACCAGTCTATGCAGGGGTCTTGTTGGATGATAAGGATGGTGCTCAGGCTTCTAGCAAAAAATTTTCAATCTCAGTTGTTAGTTTATTACGAACTCTAGCTTTTATAATAGGGATTTCCTTTATTTTTATCTTACTGGGCTATGGAGCTGGTTTTTTAGGAGATTTGCTTTATGCATCTTGGTTTCAATATGTGACGGGGGCGGTTATCATTCTCTTAGGCTTGCACCAGATGGAGATTCTACGCTTTAAGGGGCTTTACAAGGAAAGAAGGCTACAATTACAGAGACAGGGGCAAAAGGGTAAGGGCTATAGTCAGGCATTTTTACTGGGATTGACCTTTAGTTTTGCTTGGACGCCATGTGTGGGGCCGGTTCTGGGTTCTGTTTTAGCCTTAGCAGCTTCAGGTGGTTCAGGAGCTTGGCAGGGAGCTGGCCTCATGTTAGTATATACGCTGGGTCTAGCGCTACCATTTTTGGTTCTAGCTCTTGCCTCCAGCTATGTTTTGAAACATTTCCGAAAACTCCATCCCTACCTCGGGACCCTCAAAAAAGTGGGCGGTTTCCTCATTATCGTGATGGGAATCTTGGTACTTTTGGGAAATGCTTCCATTTTGACAAGATTATTTGAATAGAAAGGAAGAAGAAATGAAAAAATGGCAAACATGTCTCCTTGGAGTAGGCTCAATCTGTTGTTTGGCAGCCTGTTCAGCTAAAAACATGTCAGACGAGTCTACTATGAAGGAGCAAACAAAAACAGAACAAGTTAGTTCGCAAACTGCGACTAAAGGTCAGGTAGTTGCAGATTTCGAACTGACAGGAGTAGATGGCAAGACTTATAGCTTGTCTGATTACAAGGGAAAGAAAGTCTATCTCAAATTCTGGGCTTCTTGGTGTTCCATCTGTCTAGCTAGTCTTCCAGATACGGATGAAATTGCTAAGGATGCTGGTGATGACTATGTAGTTTTGACAGTGGTCTCTCCTGGACACAAGGGGGAACAAGCTGAAGCAGAATTTAAGAATTGGTACAAGGGTTTGGATTATAAAAATTTCCCAGTTCTAATTGACCCGTCGGGCAAACTATTGGAAAGTTATGGTGTCCGTTCTTATCCAACTCAAGCCTTTATAGACAAGGAAGGAAAACTGGTCAAAACGCAACCAGGTTTTATGGATAAGGATATGATTTTAAAAACATTGAAAGAAATGGGGTAGAGAAAGGTCATGAATGATAAAGTAAAATTGTTTGTCTTGGCAGGAATCTTTTTCCTAGCCATAACCGGTTTCTATTTTCTATTGATGCGAAATGCAGGGCAGACAGATAGCTCGCAAATTGAGAAAGCATCAGTTAGCCAAGGAGGAAAAACAGTGAAAAAAACAGAAATTAGTAAAGATGCAGACTTGCATGAAATTTATCTAGCTGGAGGATGTTTCTGGGGAGTGGAGGAATACTTCTCACGCGTTCCCGGAGTGACAGATGCCGTTTCAGGCTATGCAAATGGTAGAGGAGACACAACCAAATACGAATTAATTAACCAAACAGGTCATGCGGAGACTGTTCATGTTACCTATGATGCCAATCAAATTTCCCTCAAGGAAATCCTGCTTCATTATTTCCGCATTATCAATCCAACTAGCAAAAATAAACAAGGAAATGATGTGGGAACTCAGTATCGTACTGGTGTTTATTACACAGATGACAAGGATCTGGAGGTAATCAACCAAGTCTTTGATGAGGCGGCTAAGAAATACGATCAACCTCTAGCAGTTGAAAAGGAGGCCTTGGAGAATTTTGTAGTGGCAGAGGATTACCACCAAGACTATCTCAAGAAAAATCCAAATGGCTACTGCCATATCAATGTTAATCAGGCGGCCTATCCCGCCATCGATGCCAGCAAATATCCCAAACCAAGTGATGAGGAATTGAAAAAGGCCTTGTCACCTGAGGAGTATGCAGTTACCCAGAAAAATCAAACAGAACGGGCTTTCTCAAACCGCTACTGGGATAAATTTGAATCTGGCATCTATGTGGATGTAGCAACTGGCGAACCCCTCTTTTCATCAAAGGACAAGTTTGAGTCTGGTTGTGGATGGCCTAGTTTCACCCAACCAATCAGTCCAGATGTTGCTACTTACAAGGAAGATAAGTCTTACAATATGACGCGCATGGAAGTGAGAAGCCGAGTTGGAGATTCTCACCTTGGCCATGTCTTTACGGATGGACCACAGGACAAGGGTGGCTTGCGCTACTGTATTAATAGTCTCTCTATCCGCTTTATTCCCAAAGATCAAATGGAAGAAAAAGGTTACGCTTATTTACTAGATTATGTTGATTAAGAAGTCTTTCCTAAGCAGCTAGAGGAGAATTTTGCTATACTGATACTAGTAAGTGGTAAAGGAGCGGAGCATGACCTACACAATCTTAATCGTAGAAGATGAATATCTGGTAAGACAAGGCTTGACTAAACTGGTTAATGTAGCAGCCTACGATATGGAAATCATCGGTCAGGCTGAAAATGGAAGGCAGGCTTGGGAATTGATACAAAATCAGGTGCCAGATATCATTTTAACCGATATCAATATGCCTCAGCTAAATGGCATCCAGTTGGCCAGTCTGGTCCGAGAAACCTATCCTCAGGTGCATCTAGTTTTTTTGACAGGCTACGATGATTTTGATTATGCCTTGTCTGCTGTCAAACTAGGTGTGGATGACTACCTGCTCAAGCCCTTTTCTCGTCAGGATATTGAGGAAATGTTGGGGAAAATCAAGCAAAAGTTGGATAAGGAAGAGAAAGAAGAGCAGTTACAAGATTTACTGACCGATAAGTTTGAAGGAAATATGGCTCAGAAAATCCAGTCCCATCTGGCTGATAGCCGGTTTAGTTTAAAGTCTTTGGCCAGTGACTTGGGCTTTAGTCCGACTTATCTGAGTTCTTTGATTAAGAAAGAGTTAGGCCTGCCTTTTCAGGATTATCTGGTGAGAGAACGTGTCAAACTAGCCAAGCTCTTGCTTTTAACTACAGATCTGAAGATTTATGAGATCGCAGAGAAGGTTGGTTTTGAAGATATGAACTATTTTACCCAACGTTTTAAACAGATTGCAGGTGTGACACCTCGTCAGTTTAAGAAGGGGGAAGGTCGATGAAGCGTTCGTCTCTTCTAGTCAGAATGGTTATTTCCATCTTTCTGGTCTTTCTCATTCTCCTAGCTCTGGTTGGGACTTTCTACTATCAATCTAGTTCTTCAGCCATTGAGGCTAGCATTGAGGGCAATAGCCAGACGACTATCAGCCAAACTAGCCACTTTATCCAATCTTATATCAAAAAATTAGAAAACACTTCTACCAGTTTGACCAAGCAGACGGATGTCCTAGCCTATGCTGAGAATCCCAGTCAAGACAAGGTCAAGGGAATCCAAAATCTGTTTTTGACCATCTTAAAGGCAGACCAAGATTTGAAAGCTGTTGTACTGGTCACCAAATCAGGTCAGGTCATTTCTACAGATGATAGTGTGCAGATGAAAACTTCCTCTGATATGATGGCTGAGGACTGGTATCAGAAGGCCATTCATCAGGGAGCCATGCCTATTTTGACTCCAGCTCGTAAATCAGACAGTCAGTGGGTCATTTCTGTCACTCAGGAACTTGTTGATGCCAAGGGAGCCAATCTGGGCGTGCTTCGTTTGGATATTTCCTACGAAACTCTGGAAGCCTATCTTAACCAACTTCAGTTGGGCCAGCAGGGTTTTGCCTTTATCATCAATGAAAATCATGAATTTGTCTACCATCCTCAACATACAGTTTACAGCTCGTCTAGCGAAATGGAGGCCATGAAACCCTATATTGAGACAGGGCAGGGTTATACTTCAGACCACCAATCCTATGTCAGTCAAGAAAAGATTGCTGGAACTAATTGGACGGTTATAGGTGTGTCTTCGTTGGAGAAGTTAGACCAAGTTCGGAGTCAACTAATGTGGACCTTGCTTGGAGCCAGTGTCACATCTCTTCTTGCCTGTCTCTGCTTGGTGTGGCTTAGTCTTAAACGCTGGATTGCTCCTCTGAATGACTTGAGAGAAACCATGCTGGAGATTGCTTCTGGTAATCAGAATCTTCGTGCCAAGGAAGTTGGTGCCCATGAACTGAGAGAAGTGACTCGTCAGTTCAATGCCATGCTGGATCAGATTGATCAGCTGATGGTAGCTATTCGCAGGCAGGAAGAAACGACCCGTCAGTACCAACTTCAAGCACTTTCCAGCCAGATTAATCCGCATTTCCTCTATAACACCTTGGACACTATCATCTGGATGGCTGAATTTCAGGATAGTCAGCGAGTGGTTCAGGTGACTAAGTCCTTGGCAACTTATTTCCGCTTAGCGCTCAATCAAGGCAAGGATTTGATTTGCCTGTCTGACGAAATCAATCATGTCCGCCAGTACCTCTTTATCCAAAAACAACGTTATGGGGATAAGCTGGAATACGAAATTAATGAAAATCCTGCCTTTGATAAGCTAATTTTGCCCAAGCTGGTTCTACAACCCTTAGTAGAGAATGCCCTGTACCATGGCATTAAGGAAAAGGAAGGTCAGGGACATATTAGAATTTCTGTTCAGAAACAGGATTCAGGATTGATTATCCGTATTGAGGATGATGGAGTGGGCTTCCAAGATGCTAGCGATAGTAGTCAAAGTCAACTCAAACGTGGGGGAGTTGGTCTTCAAAATGTTGATCAACGGCTCAAACTTCATTTTGGAGAACATTACCAAATGAAGATTGATTCTATTCCCTCAAAAGGTACGACAGTTGAAATATACATAAATAGAATAGAAACTAGCTAACTCCCAGTCAATTCTGGGAGTTTTATGCGTAATTGGGCAAGCTTTATAGGTTGTCTATCTTGCTAAAACGTAGAAAAAACGATATGATAGATAATGACAAAAGAGGTATCAAGTATGAAGGAAAAAGACATTCAAAGAGAAACAAGCCAGATTGTAAAAGATGTGTTGCAAAAGGCCAATTTGAAGCAAGGATCTATCTTTGTTTTGGGCCTTTCTTCTAGTGAAGTGATAGGTGGTCAGATTGGCAAGGGATCCAGCCAAGAAATTGGGGAAATCATTGTGAAGACCATCCTAGATATCTTAGAGGGAAAAGGAATTCATCTAGCTGTTCAAGGTTGTGAACATGTCAATCGGGCCCTCGTCGTGGAACGTCAGGTGGCAGAGCAGTTTGGTCTGGAAATCGTCAGTGTCCTTCCTACCTTTCATGCAGGAGGTTCAGGTCAGTTGGCAGCCTTCAAGTTTATGCAAGATCCAGTTGAGGTTGAATTTATCAAGGCTCATGCTGGATTGGATATCGGAGACACTGCAATTGGCATGCATGTCAAGCATGTTCAGGTTCCGATTCGTCCTCTTTTGAGAGAGATTGGTCATGCCCACGTAACGGCACTAGCTAGTCGTCCAAAATTAATCGGAGGTGCGCGTGCGCATTATCCACAAGATTCTATCAGAAAGTCGTGAAAATGAGAAAAACAAAACAACAACTAGAAAAAATCACCAAATATTCGATTCGTAAGCTAACTGTTGGGGTAGGTCCTGTAGCCATTGGGGCCTTCCTTTTTGGTGCAAGTGCCCTTTCAGTAGATAAGGTACAAGCCAATGAAGCTGGTGGAGCTCATAGCGTTCATTACCGTTATTTGGCGGAGCAGGAGTTGACCGAGTCTGAAAAAGCCCTGATTCACCATGAGGTTCCTACAGAATTTCAAGATGAAGATATTCTCTATGTAGTTTATCGCAAGAAGGCAACTGACAGTCAACAACTCCCTTACACAGGAAGTAAAGAATTAACCTTGGCAGGCCTTGGCTTAGCAACGGCCTCGCTAGCAGTCTTTTTGGTGTCAAAAAAAGGTCGTAAAGAGGTTCTAGGTGTTCTCTTGATTGGTTCTTTAGGAGCCAGCACCTTTGTACCTTATGGGACATTCGCATTTGAAAATAAAGAATTGCTTTCTTATAACCAAACTATTTCAGCCTCTACACATGAAGGCTTGGCTGAAGGAATCATCCACATTGATGGCTATGAATATATTGGATACTTTAAGGAAGCAGAACTCCATCCCTCAAGACCAGCTTCAGCTGAGCAACCTCAGTTGCCAGTAGAAAAGCAAAGTGCAAATGAAATCGAGAAAACAGAAGTAGTTCAAGAAAGACCTGCTGTTGCTCCAGAAACTATCGTTGAGAATCCTGTAGTAGAGACTCCAGTTGCTCCTGCGGTTGAAGCAAAACCAGTTTCTGAGAAGCCTCAGATAAGACAGGAAGAGAATGTGGTAGAGATTCCTTTTGAAACGGTCACAAGCCCAGATGCTAATTTGGCAGAAGGACAGACTCGTATCGTCGCAGCTGGAGTAAATGGTCAGCGTCGTCTTGTAACCAAGGTATCGATGGTTAACGGTCAAGAAGTTAGAGAAGTCATCGAAGACCAAGTAGTCCAAAATCCTGTGTCGCAAGTCATTGTAGTCGGAACTAAGAAAGAGGTACAACCTACCCCAACTCCAGTACCACAAACTGAGCAAACACATCAAGTAGCTAAAGGAACCCAAGAAGAAGGTAGAGCAGGCCAAGCCTTAACGCAACCTGAATTACCAGAGGCTCCAGTAGAAGAAAAAGGAACTCAAGAGGAGGGGAAAGCAGGCCAAGCTCTCACACAGCCAGAACTTCCGGAATATCATGAAGCAAAAGGTGTTCAAGAAGTAAAAGAAGGTGAGAAACAAGGCCAAGCTTTAGTACAGCCAGAACTTCCTGAATATAAAGAACCAGTTTCAACAAAGGGAACTCAAGAACCTGGTCAAGAAGGTCAAGCACCAGTACAAGAAGTCAATCCAGAATATAAAGTAACAACAGGTACAGTTGAGAAGTCTACCGAAAGTGAATTGGATTTCACAACAGAAGTAGTTCCGGATGATACAAAATATGTGGGTGACGAAGTTGTTGAAAGCCCTGGTTCTAAAGGAGTTCAAGTTACGAAAACAACTTATGAAACAGTGGAAGGTGTGGAAACAGACAAAGTCCTTTCTACAACTACAGAAGTGAAAACTCCTGCTATTTCTAAAATTATTAAAAAAGGTACAAAACCGATTGAAGGAACAAAAGTTGAAACAAGAGAAGAAGTCATTCCTTTCGCTACAAAAACAGAAGATGATGACACTTTAAAACGTGGAACAACTAAAGTTACTCAAGAAGGTGTAAATGGTAAGAAACAAATTACTGAAACCTATAAAACGATTCGTGGAGAAAAAACAAATGACGCTCCAACAGTAGTAGAAAAAGTTATCCAAGAACCTCAAGATAAAATTATTAAGAATGGTACAAAAGGTTTAGAAAAACCAATATTACAATGGGCTGATACTGAAAAAGATGTCTTGAAGAAGAGTGCTACAGCTAGTTATACATTGACAAAACCAGCTGGAGTAGAAATCAAATCCATCAAATTAGCATTAAAAGATAAAGATGGACAACTTGTTAAAGAAGTAACAGTAGAAGAAAATAAATTAAACGCTACTTTAGATAAATTGAAATATTATCAAGGTTACACTCTATCTACTACAATGGTTTATGATCGTGGAGAAGGCGAAGAAACTGAGAAATTAGAAGATAAACAAATTCAATTAGACCTTAAAAAAGTTGAAATTAAAAACATTAAAGAAACAAGCTTAATGAGTGTTGATGCTGACGGTAATGAAACAGATAAGAGTTTATTATCTGAAAAACCGACAGATGTTTCTCCATTATATTTACGTGTGACAACTCACGACAACAAAGTGACAAGACTTGCAGTAAGTTCTGTTGAAGAAGTTGTTGTAGATGGAAAAACATTGTACAAAGTGGTAGCTAAAGCTCCAGACTTAGTTCAACGTAGAGAAGATGATACACTAAGTAAAGAATATATTCATTATATCGAAAAACAAAAAGCACACGAAGATGACGTATATTATAGTTTTAACGACTTGGTAACAGCTATGAAAGCTAATCCAAGTGATACCTTTAAACTTGGTGCAGACCTTAATGCAGCGAACGTACCAACTCCAAATAAACAATATGTACCTGGTAAATTCAGCGGAACTTTAACAAGTGTTGATGGTAAACAATACACAATCCACAATATGGCTCGTCAATTATTTGATAACCTTGAAGGGGGAACAGTTAAAAACATTAACTTAGGGAATGTTAATATTAACATGCCTTGGATTGAAAATATTTCAGCATTATCAAGAGTAGCTAAAAATGCCACTGTTGAAAATGTTAAGGTAACAGGTAACATCCTTGGTAAAGATGGAATCGCCGGTATTGTAAACAAAGTGGACGTTGGTGGTTTATTGCAAAATGTTGCCTTTGTCGGTAACCTTACTGGTGTCGGTGATAAAGGATGGGACATGGGAGGTATTTCTGGAGAAGTTTGGAAAGGTAACATTAAAAAAGCCTATGTTGATGCTAATATCGTAGCAAATAAAGCTCGTATTGGTGGACTTGTTGCTAGAACAGATAATGGTTACGATGGAAATGGGGTTAATAAATACGCATTTACTAGTCAATCTGTCGTTAAAGGAACTATTAAGGTGAAAACTCCTGTTGAAGTTGGTGGTTTCATTAGTAAAAACTATCCATGGGGTCGAGTTCTTGATACTGTTACAATGATGAAAGTTGAAAATGGTGAAGAATTCTATGGTTCTAAAGACCTTGTTGATGAAGATGGATACTTTACAAATAATTGGATTGATAGAAACTATGTTGTTACAGGTGTGAGTGAAGGGAAACGTTCATTCAAATATTCTCGTAGTAAACGAATCCAAGAAATCAGCTTAGAAGAAGCCAACAAGAAAATAGAGTCATTCGGAATTACAGCAGATAAATTCGAAATTGCTCCACTTGTGGAAGATAAACTGAACCTAACAAAACCAAAATCTGATACGTATAAAGATATTCAAGATTATAATGCAGAACGTGAACTTGCATACCGTAATATTGAAAAACTTCAACCATTCTACAATAAAGAGTGGATTATTAATCAAGGGAACAAGATTCCAGAAGGATCTAAATTATTAACGACTGAAGTATTATCTGTAACTGGTATGAAAGATGGACAATTTGTAACTGATTTATCAGATGTTGATAAGATTATGATTCATTATGCTGATGGTACGAAAGAAGAAAAAACTGTTACGCTCAAAGCCGATTCTAAAGTTCAGCAAGTGCGTGAATATAGCATTGATGGTTTGGGTGACGTAGTTTACACACCAAATATGATTGTGAAAAATCGTGATGCTTTGATTGCCGATGTGAAAGCGAAATTAGATACAATCACTCTTGAATCTCCTGAAGTTCGTACGATTTCAAATAATGTTCCTGCATTATACCTTGAAGAAAGTTTTGTAGATACAAAAGCAAATCTTGATAAGTTAGTAAAAGCTCTTGTTGAAAATGAAGATCATCAGTTAAATGGTGATGAGGCAGCCATCAAAGCACTTCTTAAGAAAGTGGAAGATAACAAAGCTAAAATTATGATGGCACTTACTTACCTCAATCGTTATTATGGAATTGAATATGGTGACTTGAACATTAAGAATATGATGATGTTTAAACCAGATTTCTATGGCAAGACACCAAGTGTTATTGACAGATTAATTAGAATTGGTTCGCAAGAAAAGAACTTGAAGGGTGATAGAACTCAAGATGCGTACCGTGAAATGATTGCAGGAGATACTGGTAAAGGTGATTTACGTAGTTTCTTAGATTATAATATGCGTCTCTTCACAAATGACACGGATCTTAATGATTGGTTTATTCACTCAGCGAAAAATGTTTATGTTGTAGAACCTGAAACAACGACTGAAGACTTCAAAAACAAACGGCATCGTGTGTTTGACGGTTTAGATAATGATATGCATGCTCGTATGATTCTACCATTGTTGAACTTGAAAAAATCACATATTATCTTGATTTCAACTTATAATACCATGGCATACAGCTCGTTTGAGAAATATGGTAAGAACACTGAAGCTGAACGTGAAGCCTATAAAGCACGTATTCAAGAAGTTGCAAAAGCTCAACAAACCTATTTAGATTTTTGGTCACGTCTTGCACTTTCGAATGTTCGTAATCAACTACTTAAGAGTCAAAATATGGTCCCAACACCAGTATGGGATAACCAAGCTTATGCAGGTATTGGCGGAGCTAATCGTATGGGTTATGCTGACGGCGGAAAGGTCGCAACCCCTGTCCGTGAATTATTTGGCCCAACTGGTCGCTGGCATCAAATTGACTGGCGTATGGGGGCTATGGCTAAAATTTACGCTAATCCATATAAAGATGACCAAGTATACTTTATGGTGACGAATATGTTTGAACCATTTGGTATTTCAGCCTTTACACATGAGACTACTCACGTCAATGATCGTATGGCCTATCTTGGTGGTCATGGACATCGTCAAGGTACAGATCTTGAAGCCTACGCGCAAGGTATGTTACAAACGCCGGATAGCTCTACTTCTAATGGTGAATATGGAGCTCTTGGTATTAATATGGCTTATCATCGTCCAAATGACGGAAATCAATGGTATAACCCAGATCCTGATAAGTTAAACTCACGTGAAGCGATTGACCATTATATGAAGAATTATAACGAAGCAATGATGATGTTAGACCATCTTGAGGCTGATGCTGTATTACCTCGTATCGCAGGTGATAATAGTAAGTGGTTTAAGAAAATTGATAAAGAGATGCGAACACCTGGTGACAGAAATCAATTACGCGCTCCACACCAATGGGATAAAGTACGCGATTTGACAGACGCTGAAAAAACAATGAGACTTTCCACAATCGATGACCTTGTCGACAATAACTTCATGACGATTCATGGAAATCCTGGAAACAAAGTATTCCATCCGGAAGACTTTGGTACAGCTTATGTCAATGTCAACATGATGGCAGGTATTTACGGTGGTAACACAAGCCAAGGTGCACCTGGTTCATTATCATTTAAACACAACACGTTCCGTATGTGGGGTTACTTCGGATATGAGAATGGATTTGTTGGATATGCTTCTAGCAAGTATCAAGGTGCTGCAAACAGTGAAAATAAAGGTTTACTCGGAGACGACTTCATTATCAAGAAAGTTTCTAATGGAAGATTCACTAACCTTGAAGACTGGAAGAAAGAGTGGTTTAGGGAAGTCAAAGCAAAAGGTGAAAAAGGATTTACTGCCATTGAGATTGATGGTAAACAAATTACAAATTATGCTGAACTAAAAGTGTTGTTTGATAAAGCGGTTGAGGCTGATCTAGCAGGTGGAGGAACAGCTAAAACTGTAGAACTTAAATCAAAAGTCTTCAAAGCACTTCTTAAAAATACAGACGGATTCTCAGGAAATCTTTTTAAAGCATAGATTGTATTAAATAGATGAGTAAAAAGGTAGATTAAGTTTTTCTTGATCTGCCTTTTTATGCTATACTTGAAATATGCATAGAAAAACAGTGATTGATTTTAGGGCTTTGGGGGAGAGATACATCTTTACCCAGCCGATTAAAGAATTGAAAACGAGAGATGTAGCAGAAGTGGCAGATTTGCTGGCACAAGTGGAAAGCTACCAAGAGCAAGGCTATTATGTGGTGGGCTATGTCAGCTACGAGGCTGCACCTGCTTTTGAGGAGAAATTAGTAGTTCACAAGGCTCCTCTACTGGGTGAGTACCTGCTTTACTTTACTGTTCATGATAGCGTAGAAACATCCCCTATTCCTCTGATTTATGACGAGGTTGATTTGCCTTCTGATTGGCAGGAAGTAACGTCTGCAGAGGAATATGAAAAGGCTATTGCCCAGATACATCATCATTTGCGGCAGGGTGATACCTATCAGGTCAACTACACCGTCCAACTCAAGCAAAAGTTAAGTGCCAATCCTTTTGCCATCTACAATCGCATGGTGGTAGAGCAGGAGGCGGGCTACAATGCCTATGTTGAACATGACGAGATGGCAGTGATTTCCATGAGTCCAGAGCTCTTTTTTGAGCAAAATGACCGAGAATTAACGACTCGTCCAATGAAGGGAACGACTCAGCGGGGAGTGACTGACCAAGAAGATCTTGAACAGGCTGGCTGGTTGGAGCAGGATCCTAAAAATCGCTCTGAAAATATGATGATCGTGGACCTCTTACGCAATGATATGAACCGTATTTCTGAAGTGGGGAGCGAGCACGTGGAGCATCTTTGCCAAGTAGAACAGTATTCAACGGTTTGGCAGATGACTTCGACCATCAAGAGTCAGTTGATAGCAGATGTTGATTTGGTTGCCATTTTTCGCTCTCTCTTTCCTTGTGGTTCCATAACGGGTGCACCGAAAATTGCGACTATGGAAATCATTAAGGACTTGGAGCCACAACCGCGTGGAGTCTACTGTGGAACGATTGGTCTCTTGCTTCCAAATGGACGACGGATTTTTAATGTTGCTATCCGAACTATTCAACTGTATCAAGGGAAAGCCATCTATGGAGTTGGAGGAGGCATTACATGGGATAGCACTTGGGAATCTGAATACCGCGAGGTTCATCAAAAGGCAGCTGTTCTCTATCGTAAACAAGCTCGTTTCCAATTAATTTCAACTGGAAAAATCAGCCAAAAACAACTTCTGTTTGAAGAACAACATATAGAAAGACTCAGAAAAGCTAGTCGGTATTTTGCTTTTCCTTTTGATTTAGAAGACTTGAAACAAAAGATAGAGGAAGAGTGTCAGGATTGTGATGCTAATCAAGATTACCGCTTGTGTATATCTCTCAGCAAGTCTGGAGAGATAGAACTCAGTCGTCAAGTATTAACACCCCTTAGTACAAGCTTTTGTCAGGCAAAACTTTACCTTCAGGAAGCCAATTTGCAACAAGCCTTTACCTATTTCAAAACGACTCACCGACCGCATTTGAGCCTAGGGGAACAAGAGAAGATTTACCATAATGAAAAGGGAGAACTTCTTGAAACCTCTATCGGAAATTTAGTTTTGAAAATCGCTGGGAAACTCTATACACCATCTATCCGACTTGGAATCTTGCCAGGAATTTATCGTCAGCATTTGCTGGAAACAGGACAGGCAGAAGAGAAAGTCTTGACCTTAAAAGACTTAGCCCAAGCAGAAGCTATTTACGGCTGTAATGCAGTGAGAGGCTTGTATGAATTAAGCCTAGAGGAGAACTAGATGAAACTGGTATTTTTACACGGGTTAGGGCAGTCAGCAGAGAGTTGGAAAGAAGTGCAAGAGTTGCTTGCAGATTATCCCTCTGAAGCCATAGAGTTATTTCCTTCCGGAGTTGCTACCTACCAAGAAGCCAAGGAACGAGTTTTTCAGCACCTAGCTCTAGAGACAGAACCTTTTGTTTTGATTGGATTGTCCTTAGGTGCTGCCCTGGCACTAGAACTATCTAGTTATGATTTACCAAATCTTCGAGCTTTGGTTCTGTCAGGATGCCCGCTAAAATTAGCAGGGAATATTCTATTTTATGTTCAGTTGCTGATTTTTAAACTACTTCCTAAAAGGGTATTTGAAAAACAGGGGGCAGACAAGACTTTTATAATAGGTATTTCCAAAGAATTGAAGACACTTGATTTAACGGATATAGCAGGGATTTGCCCCTATCCAACCTTACTAATTTGTGGTAGAAAAGATAAACCGAATCTTAGTTCTATGAGAAGTCTTCATAAACTAATATCAGAATCCCAATTTCAGATTATCCCAGACGGCCCTCATGTCTTGAATAAGGAAAAACCAAAGGAGTTTGTAGAAAATACCAGAAGTTTCCTTGAATTGCTGAAATAAGTTTGATAAAATAATATTAAAATCGATAACATCGTTAGAGGAGAAAGTAATGAACAAACGTCTATTTTTAAAAATGAGTCTAGCTACGTTGCCAGTTTTAGTTTTGTTTTCACAACCAGTTTTAGCGGAAGAAAACATCCATTTTTCTAGCTGTAAGGAATCTTGGGCTAATGGCTATTCAGATCTTCATGAGGGGGATCCTGGTTATTCTGCCAAGTTAGATCGCGACCATGATGGTGTGGCTTGCGAATTGGAGAATGCCCCTAAGGGTGCTTTTAAAGCAAAACAAGAGACTACAACTCAAACTGATACAAGTTCATCAACAACAAGTGGTTGGGTTAAGCAGGACGGTGCTTGGTATTACTTTGATGGAAATGGAAATCCAGTGAAAAATGCTTGGCAGGGAAGCTATTACCTGAAAGCAGACGGGAAAATGGCCCAGAGCGAATGGATTTATGATGATTCTTATCAAGCTTGGTATTACTTGAAATCAGATGGATCTTATGCTTACAGTACATGGCAAGGAAATTACTATTTGAAATCAGATGGTAAGATGGCCAAAGGTGAATGGGTTTATGATGCTACTTACCAAGCTTGGTATTATCTAAAATCAGATGGATCTTATGCTTATAGTGCATGGCAAGGGAATTACTATTTGAAATCAGATGGTAAAATGGCTGTCAATGAATGGGTTGATGGTGGACGTTATTATGTTGGTGCTGACGGAGTTTGGAAGGAGGGGCAAGCGAGTACAAGTTCTTCTTCTAGTGATGATAGCAATAGTGAATATTCTGCTGCTTTAGGAAAGGCAAAAAGTTATAATTCATGGGCTACGATGTCTAAAAAACGCTTATATAAACAGTTGACTTCTCAATATGGGGAAAAATTTACAAGTGATGCTGCGCAATATGCAATTGATCATCTGGATGCAGATTATAAGTCAAATGCTTTAGCTAAGGCCAAGAGTTATCAAAAATTACTTAATAAATCGAAATCAGCAATTTATGATCAGCTTGTCTCACCGTATGGTGAAGAATTTACTGAAGAAGAAGCTCAATATGCAATTGATCATTTAGATGATTAACAGATACTGGCAGGTGAAAAAATTCCTTATAATTCATTTACGCAAACCTTTGCATAAATGAGTGAATTTTGTTATACTATATCTGTAAGCATTTTCAATTAATTCATAATGAAAAAGGAGAATATGATGAGTCAAAAGATTATTGGGATTGACCTTGGTGGAACTTCTATCAAATTTGCAATCTTAACAACAGCAGGAGAAATCCAAGAAAAATGGTCTATCAAGACCAACATTTTGGATGAGGGAAGTCATATCGTTGATGATATGATTGAGTCTATTCAACATCGTTTGGACTTGCTTGGATTGGTGGCAGCGGATTTCCAAGGTATTGGAATGGGGTCACCAGGTGTGGTTGACCGTGAAAACGGGACTGTTATTGGTGCCTACAATTTGAACTGGAAAACCCTTCAACCAATTAAAGAAAAGATTGAAAAAGACTTGGGCATTCCATTCTTCATCGATAATGATGCCAACGTGGCTGCTCTCGGTGAGCGCTGGATGGGTGCTGGTGATAACCAACCAGACGTTGTCTTTATGACACTTGGTACAGGTGTTGGTGGCGGTATCGTCGCAGAAGGCAAATTGCTTCACGGTGTGGCTGGTGCAGCAGGCGAGCTTGGCCACATCACTGTTGACTTTGACCAACCAATCGCATGTACCTGTGGTAAAAAAGGCTGTCTTGAGACAGTTGCTTCAGCAACAGGGATTGTCAACTTGACTCGTCGCTATGCGGATGAATACGAAGGCGATGCAGCCTTGAAACGCTTGATTGATAATGGAGAAGAAGTAACTGCTAAGACTGTCTTTGATCTCGCAAAAGAAGGAGACGACCTTGCCTTGATCGTTTACCGTAACTTCTCACGTTACTTGGGAATCGCTTGTGCCAACATTGGTTCAATCCTAAACCCATCAACAATCGTCATCGGTGGTGGTGTATCAGCTGCAGGGGAATTCCTTCTACAAGGTGTTCAAAAAGTTTACGATGAAAATAGTTTCCCACAAGTCCGCACATCCACTAAATTAGCTCTTGCAACTCTAGGAAACGACGCTGGAGTTATCGGAGCAGCATCACTTGTATTGCAATAAAATAAAAAAAGAGGAAAAATGCTAACCTAGAGTTAGTAATGTTCCTCTTTTCTTTTTTATGCTATACTAGTTATGACAGTAAATGAGGTGAGAGTAAATGACAAAAGCAGATACGATTTTTAAAGAAAATATTGAACGAATCCTCAAAGACGGTGTCTTTTCAGAGCAAGCACGTCCCAAGTACAAGGATGGGACAGTTGCTAACTCCAAGTACGTAACAGGTGCCTTTGCTGAGTATGATTTGGCTAAGGGCGAATTTCCCATCACGACTTTGCGTCCCATTGCCATCAAATCAGCCATCAAGGAAGTGCTCTGGATTTACCAAGACCAGTCAAATAGCCTAGACGTTCTTAATGACAAGTACAATGTTCACTACTGGAATGACTGGGAAGTGGGGGATACAGGAACTATTGGTGAGCGCTATGGTGCTGTTGTTAAGAAACACGACATCATCAATAAGCTTCTCAAGCAGTTGGAAGCTAATCCTTGGAACCGCCGCAATATTATCTCTCTCTGGGATTACCAAGCTTTTGAGGAGACAGACGGCCTTCTTCCGTGCGCCTTTCAGACCATGTTTGATGTCCGCCGTGTAGATGGAGAAATCTATCTGGATGCGACCTTGACCCAGCGCTCCAATGATATGCTGGTAGCCCACCATATCAACGCTATGCAGTACGTGGCTCTTCAAATGATGATTGCCAAGCATTTTGGCTGGAAGGTTGGAAAGTTCTTCTACTTCATCAACAATCTCCATATCTATGACAATCAATTTGAACAAGCTCAGGAATTGCTCCGTCGTGAGCCGTCAAACTGCCAACCACGCTTGGTTTTAAATGTTCCTGATGGGACCAATTTCTTTGATATCAAAGCAGAAGATTTTGAGTTGGTGGATTATGACCCTGTTAAGCCGCAGTTGAAGTTTGACCTAGCTATTTAATACTCTTCGAAAATCTCTTCAAACCACATCAGCGTCGCTTCATCTACAACTTCAAAACCATGTTTTGGGCTGACTTCATTAGTTCTATCCACAACCTCAAAACAGTGTATTGAGCTGATTTCGTCAGTCTTATCTACAACCTCAAAGCAGTGCTTTGAGCAACCTGTGGCTAGCTTCCTAGTTGCTCTTTGATTTTCATTGAGTATAAAAGAATAGAAAAAAGAAGTTGAGAAATAAATCCCAACTTCTTTTGTTTTTTAACGTGATACGCGGCGGCGAGCTGCTTTTTTACGGTTTTCTTCGATGAAAGCTGCTTTTTGCTCTTCTGGCTCGATCACTTTCTTTTTAAATGCGTATACTGCACCTGCGACTGCAGCGACAGTTC
>OBUY01000097.1_pt1 | contig 44144 bp, 39 predicted proteins | sample 1475781 | NCBI WGS metagenome assembly OBUY01 (sample SAMEA2579912, study PRJEB22360) | human gut metagenome | biome: human gut; feature: human-associated habitat; material: faeces | place: Denmark | collected 2008/2010 | reverse complement strand
CATGCTTCATAAATTCTGGTTTTTGAAGATCGTTAAAGCCTGTTTCAGTTGCATTGTAACCAGCAGCTTTCGCTTTTTCAAGAGTCAAACCAGTTGAAACCATGTGAAGACCGTAGATAGAGATACCGTTTGAACCTTGAACACCGATACCTTCCAATTCATGTCCACAAGCATTGTAGGCACCAACGATACCAGTACGAACAGCGTTTGAAGCAAGCGCGATGTAGCTTGTGTCTTTACGAGCGTTGTCATAAACAGTCGCACAATCACCAACAGCAAATACACCAGGAAGTGAAGTTTCTTGTTTCTTGTCTACAAGGAAGGCACCGTTGCGGAAGAGTTCAATCTTGCCGTCAGCAAGAGCTGTGTTTGGACGGAAACCAACTGCAAGGATAACCATATCCACGTCGAAACTTTCTTTATCAGTAATCAAACGTTCTACTTTACCGTCACCTTCGATTGCTTTAACAGTTTGACCAAGCGCCAAGCGGATGTTGTGGTCTTCCAAGTTCTTCGCCATCATTTGTGTGAAGTCTTTGTCATAGTAGCCGTTTAAGACTGTATCTACGATATCAACAAGGACTACTTCTTTTCCAAGACGTTCGAAAGCTTCAGCAAGTTCAACACCGATGTAGCCACCACCAACAACGGCGATACGGTCAAGGTGTTGGCTCTTGTCAGCAAGTTTATTGATAACTTCTTCAGCGTTTTGGTACAATTTCACGAATTGTACATTTTCAAGAGTTGCTTTAAATTCGCGGTTTCCTTTAACAATTTCAACACCTTCGATTGGTGGCAAGATTGGTGTAGAACCTGTAGCGAAAATCAATTTCTCGTATGATTCTTTGTGCTCTTTCCCTTCAACTTCTGCTGTAACTACTTTGTTATCATAGTCGATTGAAAGAACTGGTGAGTTCATGTAAACCTTAGCACCTTTAGCTTCCAATTTTTCTTTATCAGAATAGAACAAGCCTTCAGCACCGTCGATTTGTTCACCAATCCAAAGGGCCATTCCACATCCTAGGAAAGAGATGTTAGAGTTTTGGTCAAATACAACGATTTCGTTCTCATTGCCAAAATTATCCAACATAGTATTAATACATGCTGTACCAGCGTGGTTAGCACCAACTACAACGATTTTACTCATAGAAAAATTCCTACCTTCAATTTTAAATTTACCCTACTAGTATACCATTTACTGTTAGCGTTTACAAGAGTTTGGCTGATTTTTCCTAATTTTTTGTAAAAAATTGTAAATAATCTGTAATTTAACACAGATTATTACAATTATTTTTTATTTTCTGAGCATACTTCTTGACATCTTTACAAATTTTATTTGTGAAAACGCTGACTTTATGGTATGCTAGTATCATGGAAAGAAAATGTAAGGGGTTCATTTTTCATAAATTTACTATATTTCAACCTTCTTTTCATAAGAGAAAGGAGTTGGTAGCTTGCCTCTTAGTTCACATTCTGAACGCCTAATGGGAACCACTATCACTATTTCATTAGTGGATGAGCGAGCTGATATCTTGCTCCAAAAATCCTTTGATTTGCTTAAAGAGCTTGAATACCGCTTCAATGCCAATAGTCAAGAATCAGAGTTGATGGAAATCAATTATCAAGCTGGAATAGCTCCAGTCAAAGTTCATCCTGATTTGTTTGAATTGATTTCACTTGGATTAGAGCATAGCCTAGCGCCCTCTAGTCATCTCAATATCAGCATTGGTCCCTTGATTCAAACTTGGCGCATCGGTTTTTCAGATGCCAAAGTGGCCCAACCTCAAGAAATTGAATCGGTGCTCCCTTTAATCAATCCTCATTATATCGAGTTAGATTCTTCCACTTCCACTGTGTTTTTAAAACAAAAAGGAATGAAGATCGATCTTGGTTGTTTAGCCAAGGGTTATAGTGCGGACAAGGTTGCCCAATTTCTTAGAGAAGAGGGAGTGACATCTGCCTTGATCAATCTGGGAGGGAATATCCTGACTATTGGAAAAAATCAGGCAAGAGCAAATCAGCCTTGGCAAATCGGGATTCAAGACCCAGCCAATCCAAGGGGAAATCACTTAATGACCATCCCTGTTGTCAATCAATCTGTCGTGACTTCGGGCATTTATGAACGTCACCTGACAGTTGATGGAAAAGATTACCATCATATTTTTGACAGTCAAACAGGATATCCTATTGAAACGGAACTAGCAAGTCTAACAATTATCTCTGATAAATCAGTTGATGGTGAAATCTGGACAACTCGTTTATTTGGAGAAAGACCTGCTTCTATCCTCTGGCAAGTCGAAAGTTTGGAGGGCATCGAAGCGATTCTGATTGATAAGGAAGGTCACCTCAGTTGTTCTTCAGGAATTCCTACTCTATAGAGACAACTGTTTCAATGGAGTTTTAAAATCGTATTATGTAAAAAGAGAAAGGAAATCTCATGTTAAAACTTATTGCTATTGTTGGAACAAATTCAAAACGTTCTACAAACCGTCAATTGCTTCAATACATGCAAAAACACTTTGCTGACAAAGCTGAAATTGAACTTGTTGAAATCAAGGATATCCCTGTCTTTAACAAGCCAGCTGACAAGCAAGTACCTGCTGAAATTCTGGAAATTGCTGCTAAAATCGAAGAGGCAGATGGTGTTATTATCGGTACTCCTGAGTACGACCACTCTATCTCAGCTGTTTTGATGAGCGCTCTTGCTTGGTTGTCTTATGGTATCTACCCACTTTTGAACAAACCAATCATGATTACAGGTGCTTCTTACGGTACACTTGGTTCATCACGCGCCCAATTACAACTTCGCCAAATCTTGAATGCTCCAGAAATCAAAGCAAGTGTCCTTCCTGATGAATTCTTGCTTTCACATTCTCTTCAAGCCTTTAATCCAAGTGGAGATCTAGTAGATCTTGATGTTATTAAAAAACTGGATGCCACTTTTGACGACTTCCGTATCTTTGTAAAAATTACAGAAAAATTGCGTAACGCACAAGCCCTACTTCGCAAAGATGCTGAAGACTTTGACTGGGAAAATTTGTAAGATAGGAGACCAAAAAGAATGAAATTTGTTGGACTTGTAGGATCAAACTACGATCAATCATATAACCGTAAACTCTTGGAATTCATCCGTCGTCACTTCAAACTCAAATTTGAATTAGAAGTCCTTGAAATTGACGAAGTTCCAATGTTTAACCAGGACGAAAAATGGGACGAAAGCTTCCAATTGCGTCTCTTGTATAACAGAATTACGCGTGCTGATGGTGTCATTATTGCTACTCCTGAGCACAACCACACAATCTCAGCTTCTCTTAAATCCGTTCTTGAATGGCTTTCATACGAGGTTCATCCATTTGAAAACAAACCAGTTATGATTGTGGGAGCTTCTTACTATGATCAAGGTACTTCTCGTGCCCAAGTTCACCTTCGTAAGATTCTTGACGCTCCAGGTGTCAATGCCTATACACTTCCTGGAAACGAATTCCTTCTTGGTAAAGCTAAGGAAGCCTTTGATGTTGATGGGAATATTACAAATGACGGAACAGTTAAATTCCTCGAAACTTGCTTGGATAATTTTGTAAAATATGTAGGAGTTGTTTCAAAATTGAAAAAACCAAAACCAATTGAACCAGAAGATTTGGATTGTGGCAGACCAATTGCTACCACAATCACAGAAGTTGATCCCGATGATCCAGAATGGGTAGAAAAAGCAGCTGAACTTGTTGGAGCTGTTTCTGGAGATACTTACGTTAAATTAGACCATGGTATCTTGACAGTTAACCAAATTGACATGTTCTTGAAAGCAATGCCATTTGAGTTGACATTTGCAGATGATAACAACCAATTCTTATACTACAATAATGTTCACCAAGATCCAAACACCATGTTTGCTAAACGTGTACCATCTCAATCTGGTAACCGTCTCTCAACTGTCCATAACTCACTTCCCGGTGGACGTATGAAAAATGTTGAATGGGTTGTCGGTGTACTGCGTAATGGTGATCAAGAATATGTTCGTACAATCGTTCCTGGATCTCCTGCAGGGGTTATCAATACTCACAACTATCAAGCTATGTACTATCCTGATGGATCATACGCTGGTATCAATGAAATAGTCTTCAACTTCCAACCATGGCTTGATTGGTACCTCAATACAACTGGTCAACGTCTAGTTGGTGGAAATGCTGCAGCTCCTGCTGGCGGACATGGCGGAGCAGATGCCACATCTGGAGCTTCTGATGCAGGTGATGCTGGAGGTCACGGTGGTGGCGCAGACGCTACATCTGGCGCAAGTAACTAATAATAGTTTTAGGAACCATTTTGGTTCCTTTTTAGCCAAAAACGACTAGCAGTTTGTATCTGCTAGTCGTTTGATTATGTGACTATTAGTCCGTCTCGCTCCGCTAGGTGCGAGACAAAAAAACCACCCGCTATGCGGGTGCGCGTCGAAGGTTATACCCAAAAAACTCCAAACGCGATACAATAAAGGTGTTCAAGCCAATTGTAAAGCGAAAGGAGAAAAATATGGCACAAAAGGCACATAGTTTATCGCACACAAAGTGGCACTGTTCTATCACATTGTGTTCACCCCTAAGTATAGACGAAAAGTCATCTATAATCAATATCGAAGTAGTTTAGGAGAAATATTTCATCGCTTGTGTAGTTATAAAGGAGTTGAAATTATCGAGGGTCACTTAATGCCAGACCATGTACATATGTTAGTCAGTATTCCACCAAGGATAAGTGTTTCAAGTTTCATAGGGTATTTAAAAGGTAAAAGTGCACTCATGATGTTTGACAAACACGCCAACCTCAAGTATAAGTTTGGGAATCGGCATTTCTGGGCAGAAGGTTATTATGTAAGTACAGTAGGACTTAATGAAGCCACAATTAAGAAATATATTCAAGAACAGGAAAAGCATGATATAGCACTAGATAAATTGAGTGTAAAAGAATATGAGGATCCCTTTAGGGATAGTGGTAAGTAATACTAAAGCCTCTTTGAGAGGCAAGTGACGAGTCAAGAGCAATGAGGCTTGAACAACGTGAAAGCCAGCGTCTTTAGGCGCTGGCTGGTAATTTGGGCTTATAGTCCTGGTTCAAACCACCCGTTTGACGGGTGGTCATGATTATGATTTCACCTATCTTTATTAAAAGAACGAATATTTATTATGAATTTGGATCATCGAGACTACGACCGTGTAACCCTTTTTCACGTTGGACTTGACGTAGTTTTTCTGGTGTAACATCGTTTCCTTCTTCGTCCACAATTTTGATCCCTTCGATGTGGTGACGAACAGCGCGACGATAACCTTCGATGTACTCCTCACGTAGTTTAGCTTGTTCCACCTTTTCAGCTGGGGTTAAGCCTTCTACTTTTTGCTTTTTAGCAAGCTCATTGATACGAGCAATTTTTTTCGGATCCATTTCTTCTCCTTTGTGATAAGATAAAGTCCGTTTATCAAATTTTATTTAGTGTTAATTTGGTTAAAACGAGCAAGCTTAGCAGCTTTTTGAGTTAAATGAGATAAGATAGCCAAACGATTTTGACGGACAGCCTGATTTTCGGCCATAACCATAGTATTTTCAAAGAAAGCATCAATGACCGGGCTAAGAGCAAAGAGTTGTTTCAATTGTTGTCTTGCAGTACCTGATAAAACGAGTGTTTCTACTGCTTCCGCCAAGGCTTTTTCTTCTTCATTCTCAAAGAGAGCTGAATCAACTGCAACAACTCCTTCTGCCTTCTCAGCTAAGTTAAAGGCACGAGAAAGTGATTCAACAGATGGTTTAAAGTCTTCTTCCTTGCTTGCTTCTACAAGAGCACTTGCTACTTCTAGCATATCTGCCACAACAAAGTTTGATCCTGCAAGAACGGCTTCCTTGATGTCTTTTGGAGTAGAACCCATCATCTTATCAACACGAGCCTTGATAAAGTCCATCACATCTGCCTTATTTTCATAAGTCAAACTATCGAAATTCAAAGCATAAAGGCTATCAATCAGATCATCCATAGCAATATGCCAACCAAAAGCATCCAAGATACGAACCACACCTTGGGTTGCACGACGAAGGGCATAAGGGTCATTAGAACCTGATGGAATCAAACCTACTGAGAAGAAACTCAAAATCGTATCCAATTTGTCTGCAATGGCTAGAACTGCGCCGACCTTGCTCTCTGGAAGTTCTCCTTCAGCTGATGTAGGCATGTAATGTTCACGAATAGCAGCTGCCACTGCTGGAGTTTCACCAGCAAGAAGGGCATATTTTTCACCCATAATTCCCTGGAGCTCGTCAAATTCACCAACCATACCTGTCAACAAGTCAAACTTGTAAATGGCTGCTGCACGGGCTAGGTCAACTGTTTCATCAGCTGATAAACCTGCTTTTTCTGCCAAGAGAATAGCAATCTGACCAGTACGAATCATGTGTTCACGAAGGGAACCAATTTTCTCATGGAAAGTCACATTGTTTAATTTTTCAACAAGATCTGAAATGACCAATTTTTGATCTTCACGCCAGAAGAATTCACCGTCTTCCAAGCGGGCTACCAAAACTTTTTCATTTCCTTTGATGACATTTTCCAAATGCTCTGCGTTTCCGTTACGAACAGAAATGAAGTTTGGCAAGAGTTTTCCATCTTGATCACGAACAACAAAGTAACGTTGGTGTTCCTTCATCGAAGTTACCAAGACTTCTTCCGGAACTTCAAGGTATTTAGCATCAAAACTTCCCATAAAGGCAGTTGGGTATTCAACCAAGTTCAAGACTTCATTCAGCAAATCAGCATCAATCTCGATACGTACACCATGTTCAACTTCGATTGCCTTGATTTGGTCAACAATCATTTGCTCACGTTCACGTGGATCTGCAATTACATACTGTGCACGAAGGTCTTCTTCATAGCTCAATGCTGACTGAATCTTAGTTTCTTGTCCCAAGAAACGATGGCCACGGCTCACACGCCCTCCCTTAATATCAAGGAAATCCAAATCAAATTCTTCTTCATCTAAAAGAACTGTTAAAGTGTGAACAGGACGAATGTATTCAAAGCTATTGCCAGCCCAGTGCATGCTGACAGGGAAAGTCAATGACTTCAAGACATCTACAACACCAGGAACAATGGCTTCAACTGCTTGACCAATTTCTTCCTTAGTGACATAGACATATTCTTCACCCTTGATTTCACGGAATTCGATATCTTCAACCGTCAAACCTTTGCCACGAACAAATCCTTGAGCTGCTTTTGTGAAGTTTCCATCACTATCCAAGGCAATTTTCTTTGCTGGCCCCTTAAAATCTTCTGTCAAATCAGACTGTTTGTCTGCAAGACCAGTCACACGAACAGCCAAACGACGTGGTGTTGAGAAGGTTTGAACAGCTTCAAAAGACAGGCGGTTTTCCTTGAGGAAGGCTGCCATTTTTTCGCCTAGTTGTTTTTCACTTGGTGTGACAACATAGGCTGGTAATTCTTCAAGACCGAGTTCTACTAATAAGTTTTTTGTCATGTTTTTTCTCCGAAAAGTATCTTTTTATTTTCCAGCTTGCCTTATGTGATTGGCACGCAAGCAACCAACTTCGTTGTTTCATTGCTAAAATTGGAGCCAAAAGTCTCCAATTTTGCCTAGTATCCTTAGTTTCACTAAGGATACCTTCATCACTGCGACAACTGGCTCAGGGCTCACTCTGTTCGCCCATTTTCGTAATTTGTCACTCTCTTTATTCTGCGTCTTCTGCTAGGAGTTTAGCTCGTGTTGCTTCATCTAAAAGTGGGTAGCCTAGGCGTTTGCGTTCTGCGACAAAGGTTTTGGCTACGACACGGGCCAAGTTACGGATACGTGCAATATAGCCTGCGCGCTCTGTTACAGATACGGCACCACGTGCATCAAGCAGGTTGAAGGTATGTGAACATTTGAGAACATAGTCATAGGCAGGGTGAACCAAGCCTTCTTCCAAGGCACGACCAGCTTCTTTTTCAAACTTATCAAAGTTTTCAAGCAACATTTCTTGATCCGAAATTTCAAATGAATATTTTGAATGCTCGTACTCAGGCTGGATAAAGATTTCTCCGTATTTTACACCATCGGCCCACTCAATATCATAGACAGAATCTACTTCTTGAATGTAAGAAGCCAAGCGCTCCAAACCATAGGTAACTTCCGCAGTCACAGGGCCAGTTGCCAGTCCACCTACTTGTTGGAAATAAGTGAACTGAGTGATTTCCATACCGTCAAGCCAAACTTCCCAACCAAGACCAGCTGAACCAGTTGATGGGTTTTCCCAGTTATCTTCAACGAAACGGATATCGTGTTCCAAAGGATTGATACCCAACTTTTCCAAAGACTCAAGGTAAAGCTCTTGGATGTTTGATGGAGATGGCTTCATAACTACTTGGAATTGGTGGTGTTGATAGAGACGATTTGGGTTTTCCCCGTAACGACCATCAGCTGGACGACGAGATGGCTCTACATAAGCCGCATTCCATGGTTCAGGCCCAATGGCACGAAGGAAAGTATAAGGACTCATAGTTCCCGCACCCTTTTCATTATCATAAGCCTGCATGAGCATACAACCCTGATCATTCCAGTATTGTTGCAAAGTCAAGATAATCTCTTGGAAAGTCAATTTTTTAGACATGTTTTACTCCTTTTTCTCTAATTTCTTGCGACACGAGTCTGCCTCGTCGATTATACGAGGCAAGACGAGTTAGTACTGCGTCTAGCTCAGCACCCTAGTGCTGAGCGTGGGGCAGTCCGACTATAAGGAGGTTTCTGCCACTGACGCAGTGGAAAGTCAATTTTTTAGACATTATTTTCTCCTTTTTCTATAAATTACTTGCGACACGAGTCTGCCTCGTCAATCATACGAGGCAAGACGAGTTAGTACTGCGTCTAGCTCAGGCACTCTAGTGCTGAGCGTGGGGCATCCCGACTGTAAGGAGGTCTCTGCCACTGATGCAGTGAAATGTTAATTTCTTAGACATTGTTTACTCCTTTAGTTTTTATATTTCTTTTTCAATTAATTTCTGCTGAACAAACCAATTTAACAAGGGAAGAGTTTTATCTGTATTTGCCCATAAATGATAAGAATCGAAGACCGCTTGTACACTACCTAGATTTTCTACCAACTTATCTATTGTCAAAAAACTACGCCAGTATTCGTAAAAAATACTTGCATAGTTCTTATCATAAGTCGAAGAACCAAAATCATTCAATGAATGCCAACCATACTTCTTCTGAAAAAGTTCTACAAGAGATTGATTACAAATTTTTTCCTCTTGAAATTCCTCTTCTGTCAAGAAATACTTGCGACTAATATATTCAACCATCCCCTCTTCGAACCAGATATAAGAGTCGTAACCGTCAAAATCATCTAAAAAATGCTCCGACCAATGAGCTAACTCATGTCCTACAATCTGTAAGAGGAAATTTTCAGATAAAGAATGATAGTGACTTTCTATTGCTTGAGTTTGCTGAGAACACTCGTAGTCCATCAACTGATACAAATACAACTCTTTCCAAACAGCTAAATCAGGCGTCATAACCATTCGTCTATTATTTGTATAGGCTGGAACAGCACTTTCCCTAATAATCTGTGTAGCAGCATTAAAACTTGACCAAATAACGGCTTGCGGTAAATCACAGACTGCAAGTTCATTCTTTAAAAAAGATTGATAATCTTTCAACTTTTCTGTATTTCTTACTACAAAATCACGAAATGCAGCTAGTTGACTATCGTCTTTTACAAGATAAAGGTTTTCCACGTCTCTCCTTTCTTTCACACAATAGACTGAATAAGCAAAAGAACCACGTCCGACAATCCTAGGTTGATTTAACCTAGGGGCGTCAGAAACGCGGTTCCACCCTAATTTATTACTTCATTGTTTTTGAAAATACTACAGAAAGCGCCAGTTCTTTATTTTGCCCTACTTGGCTCCCACTATCCCAAGCTCGCTTGAAGAACGCCATAAGACTTTCTTTCCTGCTGACTATTATATCAAAAATTAGAACAATGTACAATTCTTTTTATGATTTTCTAAAAATCCATATCATCAACTCGTGGAGCACCAGATTGAACAGCAATTGTTTTTAAAGTTTCTCTCTCCTCATGACTCAATTCAATTCCAAAGCAATCAAGATTAGCCTGAATACGAGACGCTGTGACAGATTTCGGAAGCGGTAAAAATCCTTCTGCTAAGCTCCATGCCAAGGCTATCTGAGCAACAGACTTTCCGTGATTTTCCGAAATTTCTTGCACTTCCTTACTATCAAATAGTTCTCCCTGACCAAAAGGTCCCCAAGCTTCCAATAAAATTCCTTTTTCTCGACAATAATCTACGACTTTATCTTGATACACACCTGGCGCCAAGCGAACTTGATTGACCGCAGGAACGATAGTTGCAGTTTCAAGTAAGGCATCCAGATGATGGGGAAGGAAATTACTAACCCCGATAGCACGGATTTTGCCTTCTTGATAGAGGTCTTCCATAGCTCTCCAAACTTCTGAATTTCGGATTTTCCATTGATCATTTTCTCTAAGCGGTTTTGGATTTGGCCAATGAATCAAATACAAATCCAAATATTCCAAGCCCAGCTTCTCTAAAGACTCTTCAAAAGCCTGACGAGCTTGCTCATAGTTGTGGTTTGTATTCCAGAGTTTGCTGGTTACAAAAATTTCCTCACGCGGTACTCCACTATCTTGAATAGCACGACCAACGCTTTCTTCATTTTTATAAATCGCTGCCGTATCGATATGGCGATAGCCTGCCTTTAAAGCCTCTAGGACAGCTTGATAGGCAATCTCTCCATTTTCAGCTTTCCAGGTTCCAAATCCCAGAACTGGAATCGTAACACCATTATTTAAAGTATAAGATTTCATTATTTTTCCTTTCTATGAGAAGAAAATCCAAAGAAACAACTTCTCAAAGAAAACTTGTCTCTTTAGATTTTGTGTATTATTGGTCACGGTTATAGTAGAGCTGGTGAGCTTTAAGACGAGTATCTAACAAATCTGGAATTGTTACAAAGTCATAACCTTGCCCTTTCAAATAGTCAATAACCTTCGGTAGAGCATTTACCGTCTCAGCATGGATATCATGCATAAGAATAATAGAACCATTCTTGACTTCACGCTGAATTTCTGTCAAAATAGATGCTTCATTTTTACTCTTCCAGTCCAGACTATCTACATCCCACATAATAAAACTCAAATCGAGGCTATTGCGAATGTCGTCTGTAATAGCTCCATAAGGGGGACGCATAAGTTTAGAGCTAGAACCCAGCACTTTAGTTAGCGCATCCTCAGTATCAGTTATTTGTTTTTTAGCGTCATCAAGCGAAAGTTTTGAAAGCACTGGATGGCTCCAACTATGGTTTCCAATGACATGACCATCTGCTTTCATGCGTTTCAAAATCTCCTCATTGCCAGAAACATTCTTACCTAAAACAAAGAAAGTTGCCTTGATACCATACTTAGAAAGAGTATCTAATGCTTGATTGGTCGTCGTAGGATTTGGTCCATCATCAAAAGTCAAGGCCACTACTTTACGATTTTTCTTTTCATAATAAGCCTTATATAGTTCTGCGTCCTTATCTAATAAATAAGAGGACTGAATAACTTCAAAGAAACTAGATACCGGCAAGGCAATCTCGTCTAGATTTTCAACTGTCTGACTTGGATAAAGGATAATCTGACTATCCTTGTAATCAAAATTCCATGCAGACAAGTCTTGGTCAGACAAACCTTTAACAATCTGATCAACCTTTTCTTGCTCCAATTTCTTATCCTGTAAGAAAGAAGTCAGTTCTTTTATCAGTTGCTCTTTAGCCTTACTAGCATCTGAAAATAGTTGATCAAGGGTAAAAGGTTTACCATCTCCTGTCAAATGCACTTTCGCTAGACTAGTTTTTTCAGTCTCTTCAACTTTTGAAGAAGTTAAATCATAGACTTGTTTCATCACACTTCGGTTGACAATCCCTTTTAAAGTCGAATCCTGTTTCTCCGTATAATAAAAAACCAGATTTTCTTTGTCTTCCAGATTTTCCTTAATATCCTGTATCATGATTTCTTGTACAGATGAAATCACTTGCTCCCTTTGGAGAGGATAATAGGCAATTACTTCTGCTTGTCCCTTACGAAAATGATCCTTCTGATTTCCCTCACTCAATTGATCATCTTTCTCTTTTTTGAGCGATTCAATCTTTTGTTCAAAACTTTGTTTTGTGTATATTTTGTATCCAATTATTGAACCAAGGACACAAATACTTACTGAAAAGATAGCTACTAGGGCTATTAGACTCATTCTTATCTTATCGTGATTCTCACGCTTTGCTCTACTTTTATCCATAAGACCATCATATCAAATTCAAGCTATAATTTCAATGATTTGGAAGGAAATAGTATATTAAAAAAGAGGGGAACTCCCTCTTAAAATCTTATTTGACTGCTTCTTTCAAAGCATCTACCTTGTCCAAACGTTCCCATGGAAGGTCAATATCTGTACGTCCCATGTGACCGTAAGCCGCTGTTTGACGGTAAATTGGGCGCTTGAGGTCCAGCATTTGGATAATTCCTGCAGGGCGAAGGTCAAAGATTTGACGGGCTGCTTTTTCAAGCTTGCTTTCGGCTACTGTTCCTGTACCAAAGGTATCGATACGGACAGAAACAGGCTGGGCAACACCGATAGCGTAGGCCAATTGAACTTCTGCCTTCTTAGCCAGACCTGCTGCAACAATATTCTTAGCAATATAACGAGCCGCATATGAAGCGGAACGGTCAACCTTAGTCGCATCCTTACCAGAGAAGGCACCACCACCGTGACGAGAGTAGCCACCATACGTATCTACGATAATCTTACGACCAGTCAAACCTGAGTCTCCTTGAGGTCCACCGATTACAAAACGACCAGTCGGATTGATGAAGAATTTTGTTTGCTCATCCAAGTAAGAGGCTGGAATAACCTCTTTGATAATCTTATTAATGACATCATTGTGAATTTGTTCGTTGCTGACTTCTGGATCGTGCTGAGTTGAAATAACAACTGTGTCCACACGTACTGGACGGTCATTTTCATCATACTCAACTGTAACTTGTGATTTAGCATCTGGGCGAAGATAGCTAATTTCCCCAGACTTACGAAGTTCTGCCAGACGACGAACCAACTTATGACTGAGTGAGATTGGCAATGGCATGAGCTCTTCTGTTTCATCCACTGCAAATCCAAACATGAGCCCTTGGTCACCAGCACCAATCAAATCAAGTGGATCTTGATCTGCATTTCCACGAACCTCCAAGGCTTCGTTAACACCTTGAGCAATGTCAGGAGATTGTTCCACCAAAGATGGATGTACTCCTACAGTCTCTGCAGAAAATCCATATTCGGTATTGGTATAGCCAATCTCTGCAATGGTATCACGAACCACACGGTTAATATCCACATAGGCATTTGTAGAAATTTCACCAAAAACATGGACAGAACCAGTATATACAGCTGTCTCAGCAGCAACGTGCGCCTCTGGATCCTTAGCTAAAATAGCATCCAAAATCGCATCTGAAATTTGGTCTGCAATCTTATCTGGATGCCCCTCAGATACAGATTCAGACGTGAATAATTTACGTTCTGACATAAAAATGTCCCCCCTTAAAAATAGTGTTATAGAGTTACAAAGTACTGATAGAAATCCCTATCATCTACGAGTTGCGACACGTAAGAAAAAACGATACTTTTTATTTCTGAAGCTAGTAAGGCGCATAGGGTGACCGCCCTATATCGGCAACCGTAGAATGACGAACGACTTTGGAGCCGTCATTCTTTGCTAGTTGCGACTCGAAAGAAAAAATAGAAATTTCTACCATCTTATCGGGACTATATAACTTTATCATTATACCATTTTTTAACGCAATTTACAGTCTTTAACGTAGTGTTTCTATTTAGATAGTTCATTCTCATAAAGCAAAAAGTTGGAGCTCAGTACTCCAACAATTTCTATTAAAATGTTTGACGTTTTGCTTTACGCTCTGCACGACCGCGAGCACGATTTTCAGCACGCTTGGTCTTGCGACGTTTTTCATCAACCGCCCATTGAATTTTCTTCTTATAACCTGGTTTGACTTTTTTCTTTTTCTTTTTAACCAAACCAATCATTTCGATATCAAGTTTATCTTGTGTTTTCTCACGGTTGGCACGACGATCACGGTCATAAGTATCTTGAAATTCCCCGTCTTTGACCATCTTAGGAGTAAACTTGATTCCCAATTTCTCCAACTCACGGATATCCGAGTCATCACTTGGCTGATAAAGGGTAATAGCTGTACCTGGTAGTCCATTTCGTCCAGTACGACCAACACGGTGAACAAAGAAGGACAAATCTTGCGGAATGGCATCATTGATGACATGGCTGACACCTTCAATGTCAATTCCACGCGCTGCCAAATCTGTTGCGACAATATACTCAAAATCCAGATTTTTCACCTGGTTCATGATACGTTTGCGCTCACGAGGGGCAATATCCCCATGAATCTTTGCCACCTTCAAACCTTGAGCAGTCAAGTATGCATGTAATTCATCAGCACGCGTTTTAGTATTAACAAAAATCATTGCCAAATACGGTTGCATCAACTGAGTCAACTGGTAAATTTGAGCATTCTTATCTCGGCCCTTGGTTGAAATCAACCAATTATCAATGGTATCAGAAATGACCGTTTTGGTCTTGATTTTCTCCATAACAGGATTTGATAAGTATTTTTTCAAGAATGGTTGCAATTTTTGTGGAATAGTAGCTGAGAAGACCATGAATTGCAGGTCTTTTGGAAGGCTGCCAGCAATCTTATCAACAGTTTCCAAGAATCCCATATCCAAGGTCATGTCTGCCTCATCGACCACAAAGGTCTTGGCCTTGTGAATAGCCAAATCACCAGATTTAACCAAGTCGTAGATACGGCCTGGTGTTCCAATAACAATATGAGGCTGATTGCTTGCCAATTTCTCAATCTGGCGAGCCTTATCCGTACCACCCACATAATTAACCACACGAACTTCGACATCTGAGTGAGCAGCAATCTGGCAGGCTGCTTGGTAAATTTGAGTAGCCAACTCACGACTCGGTGCAGTAATCACTGCTTGTACACTATCGCTAGCTTCATCTAATTGCTGGAAAATCGGTAACAAGAAAGTATGAGTCTTACCTGAACCTGTTTTTGATTCTCCTACTAGGTCACGACCTGCCAAGACAATGGGAATCAACTTATCTTGTACCTCTGTTGGAGTTGTAAATTTCAACTCCTGCAAGGCTTCTCTAATATAGCTTTTAAATTGAAATTTCGTAAATGACATAATATCCTCGATTCTATCTATCTTACCAATTATACCATATTTTATTCCATTTCAGTAGCCTCACTTATTTATACTCAATGAAAATCAAAGAGCAAACTAGGAAGCTAGCCGCAGGCTGTACTTGAGTACGGCAAGGTGAAGCTGACGTGGTTTGAATTTGATTTTCGAAGAGTATTAGGCTATTTCCAGTAGCTTCTCTAGTAAAAAAGGCTAGAATTTCATGGTTCCAACCTCTTTTCAGTCATTATTTCCAGTTTAACATAGCATTCAAGCCATAGTGATCACTGACTTGCGGATTATTGTTACCATCAAATACGACATGTAAATTTTCTACCTCTAACTCTTTGGTAGTAAAGACATAATCGATTCGAAGGGGTTCAGTGTTCCCTTTCCATCCATCAATTTCTGGTGGAACAGTATAGCTACCGCTTTTCTCTTGAGCAACTTCAAAAGCGTCTTGTAAACCTAATGGACTAGCTAAAATAGCTTGGTAGCCTTCCTGTCCAGCCGGATTGTTGAAATCTCCAGCTAGCAAAAGCGGCTTGTTCAATTCTTTCAAGACAGCCTCAAATCGTGCCCATTCTTCTTGGAAACCTTTATCCCACCAAGAAAGGTGGACACTTGCAACTGCAAGCTCCTTTCCATCAACTACAGTTTCAACCAAGACAACACGGCGAGTATGATAGTCTGTTGGATCATCCACATCTGAAACCAAAATTTCTCTGGCTTCAATAGGTGTTTTAGACAAGATAGCCACACCTTCGTGGTAGCGATTATAACCGATATGGTTATAGGCCCAAGTCCAGTAGTAATCTTTTCCTTGCTCAGACAACTTTTCAACCAAAAGTCTAACATAATGGTCTTGGTGAATAAGCTCAGCTGCTGGCAAAGCTTGATAAAAGTCATTAACCTCCACCTCTGGAGAGGTGATCTCCTGATTGATTTCTTGGAAACAAATCAAATCATAGTCCTTTTCAAGAATATCCTCAAGCAAAATCTGGAATTTTTCCTCAGCTTCTTTTTCCATCCAACTGTGAGTATTGAGTGTTAAAAATTTCATTCTTTTCTCCCAAAATAAGAGGTTGGAATACAGCTTCCAACCTCAAGTATATTACAATTCTACTTTAGCAACTGCTGTTTTAGCTGCAAGAGAACCTGTTTTTTCTAATTTAACTGATTTAATTGCATCACCATTTGTGAAGACAACTACTGTTGAAGTTTCACGTCCTGCTGCACGGATAGCATCCAAGTCAGCTGTGACAAGGAGATCACCTGCTGCAACTTTTTGTCCTTCAGCAACATGAACTGTAAATGGTTTCCCTTCAAGACTTACTGTGTCCAAACCAATGTGAACCAATACTTCAAGACCTGCTTCAGTCACAATACCAAGAGCATGTTTTGTTGGGAAGATGCTTGATACAGTACCTGAAACTGGAGATACAATGTTTCCATTTACAGGTTCTACTGCAAATCCATCACCCATCATTTTTTGAGCAAATACTGGATCTTTTACTTGTTCCAAAGCAACAACTTGACCGTCTGCTACTGAGTAAACTTCCTCAGTAAGACCTTTGAAGTGAACAGTGTTTTGTTGTGCTTCAGTCATTTGGCTTGGAAGAGTTTCAGGAATGATTTCACCTGAATCAAGGATATCTTGGATATCAGATTTCAATACGTCAGCTTTTGGTCCGTAGATAGCTTGAACCCCTTGTCCTTTCATGACAAGACCCATAGCTCCTTCTGCTTTCCATTGCTCTGCATTTCCTACTTTATCTGCATCTTTAACAGTTACACGAAGACGAGTCATACATGCATCAACATCAACGATATTTGCACGTCCACCAAGAAGGTTGATAATGTTTACAGCTTGAGAGCCTGCTGCAACTTTCACTTCGTTGCTAGATTCTTCTGAACCTTCAGCAGTTTCGTAGTTTCCGTTACGCCCTGGAGTTGCGTAGTTGAATTTTTGAATCATGAAGTTTGCGATAAAGTACATGATTACGGCAAAGAGAACAGTTACCCAGATAAAGTTAACAATATCCATACCGATACCAGCGCTAATCGCAATAGGTGTACGAGTCAAGAACTCGATTGAACCGAATGAGTGCATACGTAGGTTTACAACGTCAGCCATAGCAAAGGCAGCACCTTGCACAAGTGAGTAAACAAGATACATAGGTGTTGCGACGAACATGAACATGTATTCGATTGGTTCAGTAACCCCTGTCAAGAATGTTGCAAGAGCTGTCGCAATCATCATACCTTTATATTGATGTTTCTTATCAGCATCGACATTACGGTAGATAGCCACGATCACACCCATCAAGATACCGAATGAACCGATCATTTGTCCAACTTTGAAACGAGCTGGGTGAACAGTATCTAACAATTGTTGGTAGTGACTTGCATCTGTACCTTTAAGGTTAACAAGGTCTGTTACCCATGCAAGCCAAAGTGGATCTTGACCAAATACTTGGCTACCTTTTGCTGCACCAGTTAAGACCTCATAAGTACCACCAAGAGCTGTGTAGTTCATTGGGATAGTCAACATGTGGTGAAGACCAAATGGTAAGAGCAAACGTTCCAATGTACCATACAAGAATGGTGCAAGGATTGGAGCAGTTTCTTGTGAGTTAGCAATCCAGATACCAAAGCTATTGATACCAGTTTGCACAAGTGGCCAGAAAGCTGAAAGTACAATTGCAGCAATTATTGAACGAAGAATAACTACAAACGGTACAAAACGTTTTCCGTTAAAGAATGAAAGTGCATCAGGAAGCTTACGGAAGTTATAGTATTTATTGTAAGCAGTTGCTCCAATAAAACCAGAAATAATCCCTACGAACACACCCATATTCAAAGCTGGAGCTTCAAGAACACTGATAAAGTAATCAGCAACTTTGATTGAACCACCGAAGAGAGTAGTTACCATAGCATCTGGATTTTTCAACATATCGCCTGATACACCAAAGATTGTACCAGTGATACGGTTAATCAAGATGAAAGCAAGACCAGCGGCGAAAGCACCACCAGCACGTTCTTTAGCCCAGCTTCCTCCAATAGCAAGGGCGAACAAGATATGAAGGTTAACGATAACTCCCCAACCGATTTGCTCTAGTACACCACCAGTAATAGCGAGTGGTGCAAAGGTTGGGTTAATCATCACGATAGACTTACCGATTGAAATCATCAAACCGGCAGCCGGCATAACCGCGATAACCACCATCAAAGCCTTACCGAATTTTTGCCAAAATTCGAAAGACAAGACATTTTTGAATGTATCTTTCATCATTCAAATCTCCTTTATTTTTATTTAGGCAAACGTTTTACGAAAACGTTTGCACCTTTTATGATTTAATTATACCACTTTAATTTTTTTTGTAAAGGCTTTTATTCAAAAAAATACTCTTTTTTCAAAAAAATTTCTAGTGCAAAAATTCAAGTTCAAGTTAGCCATAAAGAAGCCTTCTCTGAGCGACTCTTTTGGAAGTTCTTTTCTTCTACGCATCTCTTTTCAAACATTATTGTAGCAAAAAAGGAGATTTTGCAATCTCCTCATAAAAGCAGCTAGTTTACCTAAATCTTCAAGAATCGGCGCATTGAAATTCCTGATCCCAGTGAACCAATGAAAATCCCAATCACAAACAATAAGGCAATCATCAGTGGACTGAATACTTCTGGTGAAATCATAGAAAGGTTTTGACCTACTAATGACTTATTAACCGATTGGTAAACCATTTGATAAACAATAAAGACTAAAACAGATGGTGCGATGGCTCCCAATAAACCGATAAAGGCTCCTTCTAACAAGAACGGTCCACGGATATAACTGTTCTTAGCACCAACCAAGCGCATGATTTGAATTTCGCGACTGCGAGAAATAATGGTAATACGAATGGTATTTGAAATCAAGAAAACTGCAATGAAAATCAAAAGTCCTGCAATAACTAATCCCCAAACACGGATAAATGATGCTAGTTGGAATAGGCGTTCTGTATTGGCACCACCATCCTGAACCTCAGACACACCTTCAATTTTTTTAGCATCTTCAGCTACAGTTTTTACATCACTTGGCGTATTGGTATCAACGATATAGGCATCATAGAGGGGATTGGCATCTCCTTCAAAGATTTTCCAGTTGTCACCCATTGTCTCGGTTAATTTTTCATATTGTTCTTCTTTGCTTGAAAAAGTAACACTCTTAACAGTAGACATCCCCTTCAAAGCATTGTATACCTTATGGTAGTCATTATTTGTAACAGTTTGACCTTCTTTTTCAATAGTCTCGCTATTATCAGCTACATCCTTACGAATATAAACCATCACTCGAACATTAATTTCAATATCTGTAGCTAGTTTCGCTGTATTGAAAATAACAGAAGCAAATATGGCAACCAAGGTCAAAGTAATCATGACTGAGCTGACAGCAGCCACTGTCATCCAACCATTTCGTTTCAAACTTTTTAGTGATTCAAATAAATGGCGAAAAAATCTACTAATCATCGTATCCATACTCTCCTTTTGATTCGTCACGAACGACACGGCCATTTTCAATGGCAATGACACGGTGGCGCAAGGTATTTACAATCTGGCTATTATGAGTCGCCATCAAAATAGTTGTCCCTTGTAGGTTAATCCGTTCCAAGAGATTCATAATTTCCCATGAATTATCCGGATCCAGGTTTCCTGTTGGTTCATCGGCTATCAATACTTTGGGATTATTTACAATGGCACGTGCAATCGCAATCCGCTGTTGCTCCCCACCTGAGAGCTCATTTGGGAAAGAACGAACCTTGTGCTTCAACCCAACCAAGTCCAAAACTTCCATCACACGTTTTTTGATATTACGGCGATTTTCCCCGATTACTTCCATAGCGTAAGCAATATTTTCATAGACCGTTTTCTTTGGCAACAATTTATAATCCTGGAAGACAACCCCAACACTACGACGTAGAAGCGGGACGTCTTTCTTTTTGATCTTAACCAGATTAAAACCAGCAACTGATAGGCTTCCTTTATCGATTTTCACTTCACGATATAGCGAACGAATAAAGGTTGACTTCCCTGCTCCTGAAGGTCCTACGATGTAAGCAAATTCCCCTGGTTGAACACTGACCGAAACACCGCGTAGGGCAGTCGTTCCGTTGTCGTATTTTTTGACGACATCTCTCATTTCAATGATTGACATGTGACTTCCTTTCTATATTAACTAATTCGCCACTTGAGATAGGCATCGATAAAACCATCTAGGTCCCCATCCATAACCTTATCTACCTGAGCAACCTCAAAGCTAGTTCGGTGATCTTTTACCATAGTATAAGGTGTGAAGACATAAGAACGGATTTGGCTTCCCCATGTAATCTCCTTTTTCTCACCCTTGAGAGAATCTACCTCCGCAGCCTTCTTCTCTTGCTCCATTTGATAGAGCTTAGCCTGCAACATCTTCATGGCACGATCTCTATTTCCATACTGGGTCCGATCCACTGTTGATTGGACAACAATTCCAGTTGGAATGTGGGTTAAACGTACACCTGTTGAAACCTTGTTGACGTTTTGTCCACCGGCACCACCTGAACGGAAGGTATCCATCTTGATATCATCTTCACGGATTTCCACTTCAATAGTATCATCCAATTCTGGCATCACTTCTACAGATGTGAAAGAGGTATGGCGACGTTTGGCAGAGTCAAATGGTGAAATACGAACCAAACGGTGAACACCCATTTCTGACTTGAGAAGGCCATAGGCATTAGGCCCTTCAAATGATAAAGTTACTGACTTGATACCAGCTTCATCTCCTGCTTGGTAATCCAATACTTCCACTTTAAAGCCTTTAGCATTACCATAACGAGTATACATACGAAGCAACATATCGCCCCAGTCCTGCGCCTCAGTACCACCAGAACCTGGATGGATTTCCAAGATGGCATTGTTGTGGTCATAAGGTTCTGACAAGAGTAGAGTCATCTCATAGCTGGTCATCATCTTATCAAGTTCGGCTAACTGCTCTACCAGTTCTTCTTGAACTGACTCGTCTTCTGCTAAAAAGTCCAATAAAATTTCAACTTCATCCTGCAACTCTTCCATTTTGCGGAAGGTGTTATAGGTATTTTTTAATTCATTTAATTCTTGCGACGTTTTTTGGGCCGCAATATTATCGTTCCAAAAATCAGGTTCTGTCATCTTGTTTTCCAAGATGGCAATCTCTTCCTCTAGACCTTCTAGGTCAAAGAGACCCCCTGAAAGAAGCTAATTTTTCACGATTTGCGTCAATTTTCTGACGAATTACTGAAATGTCCATAAATACTCCTTTTTTACATCATTTCATTATAGCATATTTTATCATTTCTTTCCATCTTTTGCTCTAGTCCCTTTTTATGAAAAAAGAAGCCTTTCGGCTTCCCTTCTTACAAGACTTTTGCTGAAGTGCGAGTGATTTCTTCTACTTGGATATTCTCTGATTCAAATTTTTCTTTCAAGACTGGTAAATCAATTGATCCCTCGATTTGCACTTCGATAATCACCTTACCATCTTTACGCGGAATATTTACTGTATGAGAGATATTCAAATTTTCTTCTGCAATCAAAGAAACAATCTTTCCGAGGACACCAACTTCATCTTCTGTAACAAAGCGCACACGAATTCCTTCTTCTCCATAACCAGCAATTTCAAGAAAGGCTTGGAAAACGTCACGGTCCGTAATAACTCCGTATACTTGATGATTATCTACGACAGGAAGAATACCAATCTTGTTTTTCAACATCAGATAAGTTGCATCCTCTAGACTCGCATAGCCTGAAACAGTGACAACATCGCGAATCATGACATCTTTTACTTTTGTCTTATTCAGAAGATAATTCATCTCATAGATAGAAAGACTTGTTGCCTTGGATGGACTAGCTTGGGCAATGGTTCCCTCAGTCACCAAACCAACCAATTGATCATTTTCGATAACAGGCAAGCGGTGCAACCCTTGCTCTCTCATCAAATCTGCTGCATGAGATACTGTTGTATCTGGACTAATATACACTACCTTGCGGGTCATAAAATCTTTAACTGCCATGAGACTTCTCCTTTTCTATTCTTATCCCTATTATACAATCTTTTTGTAAATCTATCAAACGCTTACATTTCTTTTTCAAAATTCAGAAAAGTATGAATAAGCTAGCAAAAAGAGCTCTGAAATTGAGCTCTGTGAATGAAGGGTAGGTACACTTCATTCAATTTTATTTCAATTATCAGAAGCTAACCTTCCAGTGCAGATGAGAATTGCTTCACACTCTCTATCCGAAACCTAAACTAGTCTCCCAGACTATGCGAAGATTGCTTCGCAATCTCTATCCACCGACTAAAAAGGTCCACTGGACTATTAATGAGGATTACTTCGTAATCTTCATTTGCAACCTAAACTAGTCTCCCAGACTATGAGAAGATTGCTCTGCAATCTCTATCTGCCGACTAAAACAATCCACTGGATTGTTTTAGCCACCCAGATATGCTTTTCTAACTTCTTCTGATGCTGCTAATTCTTTTCCTGTTCCTGATAGAACGATTTTCCCTGTTTCCAATACATAGCCTCGGTCAGAGATTGCGAGTGCCTTATTGGCATTTTGTTCAATCAAGAGGACGGTTGTTCCTTGCTTCTGAATATCTTGAATGATATCAAAAATCTCTTGAATAAAGATTGGGGCAAGACCCATTGATGGTTCATCTAAAAGAAGGAGTTTTGGTGTTGACATAAGAGCGCGTCCCATGGCAAGCATTTGTTGTTCTCCTCCTGAAAGAGTAGCTGCATCTTGGTTCTTCCGTTCTTCAAGACGAGGAAAGCGTGAGAAAACTTTCTTCAAATTAGCTTGATTTTCTTCACGATTTTTCTTTAAGAAAGCTCCCATTTCTAGATTTTCCATAACAGTCAAGCCAGGAAAGACATGGCGTCCTTCTGGAACTTGTGAAAGACCACCTGCCACGATTTTTTGAGCTGGCATTTTTTGGATTTCTTGACCTAAAAATTCAATCTTTCCTGAGCTTGATCTAACTAAACCAGACAAGGTACGGAGAATGGTTGTCTTACCTGCACCATTGGCACCGATAAGGGAAACTACCTCTCCTTCATTCACTTCAAAGCTTACATCACGGACTGCTTGGATCATGCCGTAATGCACAGAAAGATTATCAACTTTTAACATAGACATCAGGCTTCACCTCCTAGATAAGCTTCGATAACGCGTTTATTGGTCTTAATTTCGTCAGGAGTTCCTTGTGCAATCAAACGGCCATATTCAAGTACGTAGATACGTTCTGTTACTTCCATGACCAGATTCATATCGTGTTCAATCAGCATGATCGTAATCTTAAATTCATCTTTGATACGACGAATTAACTCAGTCAATTCGGCTGTTTCCTGTGGGTTCATACCTGCTGCTGGTTCATCTAAAAAGAGAATTTTAGGTTCCGTAGCAAGGGCACGAACAATTTCTAAACGACGTTGTTGTCCGTAGGCAAGATTTTTAGCAAGAGTTTCTGCATCACCATCTAAATCAAAAATTTTCAGCAATTCCAAAGCCTTAACTTTTAATTCTTTTTCACTCTTGTAAAAAGCTGGTAAGCGTAAGAAACTAGCAAAAACATGTTGTTTGTGATGGTTGCCAAAAGCAATCAAAACATTGTCCAAAACGGTTAAATCTTTAAAGAGACGGATATTTTGGAAAGTACGTCCAAATCCCAAAGAAGCAATCTTATAAGGTGACTTCCCATTTAAAAGGTGACCATCAAGGGTAACTGTTCCCTCACTTGGTTCATAAACACCCGTCAAGAGGTTGAAAAGAGTGGTTTTCCCAGCTCCATTTGGACCGATTAGTCCAACCAATTCCCCTTCGTTCAATTCAAGAGTCACATCTCCAACAGCTGTTAGACCGCCAAAATGTTTGGTTAACTGTTTTACTTCAAGTAATGCCATTAGTTTTGTTCCTCCTTCTTAGATTTTTTAAAGAAACGTGATAGGCTCAATTCCCATGTTCCAAGAAGTCCACCTGGTCTGAAAATCATTACCAATACCAAGGCCAAAGCGTAAATAATCATACGCACGCTGGCAACATCTTGGAGAAGCATATTCAAAATTCCAAGAACAATAGCTGAAACGATCGCACCTGTAATGGAACCAAGTCCACCAAATACAACAATGATCAAAACGTTGATTGAGTTGATGAAAGTGTAATCTTTAGGTACAACTGAACCGATAAATCCTGCCTGAAGTGACCCTGCAATACTTGCAGTAATAGCACCAAAGACAAAGGCGATGATTTTAATTTTAGTCGTATTAACCCCAACTGACTCAGCAGCGATTTCATCCTCACGAACGGAGAGGGTTGAACGACCAATTGGACTACGCAAGAAGTTCAAGGTTGCAATGGTTGTAATCACGACAAAGAAGTAAACCATTTGCCAAGTTGTAAAGTTTGGAATTCCCAAGATACCTGCCGCACCGTTTGTAAGGCTTCCACCATTGATGATAAAGATACGGATAATTTCAGAAACACCAAGAGTCGCTACCGCAAGATAGTCCCCCTTCAAGCGCAATGTTGGAACTCCGACAAGTAAGGCAACTGCTCCTGAAAGCAAAGCACCTATCAGCATAGCTCCAAAGAAGGCACCATATGTTGGTGATTTAGAACCAATAATAGCTGCTGCATAGGCACCAATCGCCATGAAACCAGCATGACCAAGTGAAAATTGGCCTGAAAAACCAACGATTAAGTTGAGACCAACAGCCAGAATAATATTAATTCCGATTTGTTGTAAAATCTGTACATAGAATAGATTGAGTACCCCGACTGAAACCAGTACACTAATCAAGCCATAGCCAGCTAACAAAAGGAGTAACCATAGAATATTAACTTTTAAATTTTCCTTCATCGTTTACACCTTCTCTTTCACATTTTTACCAAGGATACCAGCTGGGCGGACAATCAAGATCAACAACAAAATTCCATAAACAATGGCATCACGGAAGTCTGACATTCCAAAGGCTGTCGCAAAGGTTTCCAATAGACCAATCACAAAGCCACCAAGAGCCGCACCAGGAATGATTCCGATACCACCAAGTACCGCGGCAACGAAAGACTTAAGACCTGGAGTAACCCCCATCAAAGGCTCAAGAGAGTTATAATAGAGGGCAATCAGAACACCAGCTGCACCAGCAAGAGCTGAACCTAAAGCAAAGGTAAAGCTGATAGTACGGTTCACATTAATCCCCATCAATTGCGCTGCATCACTATCTACGGATACTGCACGCATGGCTTTCCCCATCTTGGTCTTTTGGACAATGACTTGTAACAAAATCATCAAAATCAAGGAAATGGCCAAGATCATTAACTGCACATTTGTTAGGCTAACTGGTCCCAAATCATAGCGAACTGTTTGAATCGCTTGAGGGAAGGCACGAGTATTGGCCCCAACCAGATAGACCATGCCATACTCCAATAGGAAAGAAACCCCAATAGCTGTAATCAAAACAGCAATACGAGTAGAGTGACGCAAAGGTCGGTAAGCAAGGAACTCAATCACGACACCAAGAATAGCTGTCGCTAGCATAGCTACAATAAGCGCTACAAAGAAATTCATTTGGAAAGAATTAATCAAGAAATAACCGATAAAGGCTCCCATCATATAAATATCACCGTGGGCGAAGTTGATGAGCTTGATAATTCCGTAAACCATGGTATATCCTAGGGCTAACAGGGCATAAACACTACCTAGAATCAAACCATTTACTAGTTGTTGGAGCATAAGATTCACTCTTTCTATTTATAATTTCGAGGGTTTTCCCTCAATTTTTGATAGGTTCTTATACTCAATAAAAATCAAAGAGCAAACTAGGAAACTAGCCACAGGCTGTACTTGAGTACGGCAAGGCGACGTTGACGCAGTTTGAATTTGATTTTCGAAGAGTATTAAACATCGAAACAGGGAGTGAGTCAAAGGCTCATTCCCTATTTCAACATTTTTCTATTATGGTTTTACAACTTCTGCTGCTTCAACCTTACCATTATTCATAGTCATCATGTAAGCAGTTTTGACTGTGTTGTGGTCTGCATCGAAGCTTGTTTGACCAGTTACACCTTCAAAAGCTTTTGTTTTAGCAAGATTATCCTTGATTTCACCAGAATTTTTAGCACCTTTTGCTGCATTTGCTACAAGGTGAACTGAGTCATAAGCCAAGGCTGCAAATGTTGAAGGCTCTTCATTATACTTAGCACGGTATGCATCAAGAAAGGCTTTTGCTTTAGCTGAAACTTCTACAGTAGTTGAGAAGCCTGAGATAAAGTAGATGTTTGATGCTTTTTCAGCAGTTGCTTGTTGTACAAACTCTTCACCGTTGAATCCATCACCACCAATGATTGGTTTGTCAATTCCCATACCACGCGCTTGGTTTACAATTTTACCAGCTTCAGTGTAGTAACCAGGGACGATGATAGCATCAAAGTCTTTCCCTTTCATTTTTGTAAGGGCTGCTTGGAAGTCTGTGTCACCTGCTACAAAAGTTTCATCTGCAACGATCTCACCCTTGTATGACTCGCGGAAAGATTTGGCAATCCCTTTAGCATAGTCGCTGGCATTATCAGTGTAAAGAACAACTTTCTTAGCGTTTAATTTTTCAGAAACATAGTTTGAGATAATTTTTCCTTGGAAGCTATCTTGGAAAGTTCCAATAAAGAGGTAATCTTGACCTTTAGTCAATCCATCTTGAGTCGCACTTGGTGAGATCAACGGAACACCTGCTTTTGTAGCGTTCGCTACCGCAGCTGCAGTCGCACCAGATGTCGCAGGTCCTACGATTGCTGATACCTTAGATTGGGTTACAAGGTTAGTTGTAACTGAAGCAGCCTCTGCTGTTTCAGACTTGTTATCTTTATCAACTACTTCGATTTGTTTTCCATCGATACCACCTGCTGCATTGATTTCATCAACGGCAAGTTGGGCACCTTTTTGTTCAGATGTTCCGTAGGCTGCTACGGCACCAGTTTCTTCAAAGTTAAATCCGATTTTGATTGTCTTTTCATCTACTGAGTTACCAGCAGCGTTTGACGCTCCAGACTTCACTTCTCCACAGGCTGCAAGAAGTGCTACACTTGCAAGCGCCACAAACGATAGGGCAAATTTTTTCTTCATTTTTTTGTCTCCTTATTTCTTAAATAAATAGCATGTTAAGAATATACCGAATTATCAGAAAATTGTCAACACTTTTCTTGAACTTTTTCGATGATAACGTTTTCCTCTCGATAAAGATTGCCCACAAAGGGTGTTTCCAGCTCTTGGATATGACAAACTCTGACTTTTTTGATAAATTTTTCCTTGCTCAAGCGCCCGACCAATTGCTCCACTTCTTGAGTTGGAACATAGAGTTGTAAGTAACGATGTTTCTTGGAATGATAGGTAATATCTCCATAATCCTGCAATTTTTTGGCATCACGATTATAGTAAAGATAGATAATCAAGCCAGATCGATTGACTTTTTCAAACATGATAAATCCTCTTTCTAAGAAATCTCTCCCTATTATACCAAAAAAAGCAAACCCAGTCGAGTTTGCCTTCTATCATCATTAATTCAATGAATTGTTGGCCATGATTTCATCAATGAAGCCATATTCAAGTGTTTCTTGGGCACTCATCCAGTTATCGCGTTCTGCATCTGCGTGAACTTTTTCGATTGACTGACCTGAATTTTCAGCCAAGATTTTTTCCAAGGTGTTACGAGTTTTGAGCAAGTGTTCTGCAGCGATCGCCATATCGGTTTGTTGGGTACCACCACCTGTACCACCCATTGGTTGGTGAATCATATACTCTGCATTTGGAAGCATGAAACGCTTGCCTTTTGCTCCACTTGATGCGATGACAGTCCCCATAGATGCAGCCATTCCCATAACGATGGTTTGGACATCTGCCTTGATAAAGTTCATGGTGTCAACGATTGCCAAACCAGCTGAAACGGAACCACCAGGTGTATTAACATAAAGGTAAATATCTTTTGTACTATCTTGGGCATCCAAGAAAAGCAATTGGGCAATAACAGAGTTGGCCATGTTGTCTTCAACTGGACCTGTCAGCATAATGATGCGGTCTTTTAAAAGACGTGAGTAAATATCGTAAGAACGTTCTCCACGGCTCGTTTGTTCAATAACTACAGGAATCATTCATTTCTCCTTTTGAGTTTTATTTTTGTTGGTCAAATGACTGAAGATAAGACTATTATAATATCTAGGTCAAAAAAGGTCAAATTTCTATTTCTAACAAATTTTTAAATTAAATACTAAAAATTATTTTTTCCAATTAGATGGAGAAAATCCAACATACTTTCTCCCTTTATACTCTAAATGTTCCAATTTTCCAACGATATCTTGTTCTCTTTTATTTATAGTATAGGGAAATCGAATCACTTTATCACTTAGTAAATCGTTTATTTCTTGTTCAGAAAATTTATGATTACCCCATTTATGTTTAAAACGAACTTTCTCCCCATTCCAAACACCAACGACATAATGGTTGTTATTCCCACGTTGCCATTCATCTGATTTATCTAGATAATCATCCATGGCTTCATTAACTAAATCATCGTAAGCCTCAGCAAGATCTTCTTCTACACCTAAAATATCTTCCCAATCAATTCCCATATCAAATTTCTCTCTTCTTATTCTTATTTTGTACCGAACAAGCGGTCCCCAGCATCTCCAAGACCTGGAACGATATAACCGTGTTCGTTCAAGCGTTCATCCAAGGCTGCTGTAAAGATTTCTACATCTGGATGAGCTTCTTGAAGAGCTTTAACACCTTCTGGTGCTGATACAAGGCAGACAAATTTGATATTTGATGCGCCACGTTTTTTAAGCGAGTCAACAGCCAAGATTGCTGAACCACCTGTTGCCAACATTGGGTCTACTACAAAAATTTGACGTTGGTCAATATCTTCAGGCAATTTCACCAAGTATTCAACTGGTTGAAGGGTTTCTTCATCACGGTACATACCGATATGACCAACTTTAGCAGCTGGAACCAAGCTCAAGAGACCATCAACCATCCCGATACCTGCACGCAAGATTGGAACGATGGCCAATTTCTTACCTGCCAATTGTTTTTGAACTGTTTTTGTAATTGGTGTTTCGATTTCCACATCTTCTAGTGGAAGATCACGAAGTACTTCATACCCCATCAACATTGCAATCTCATCTACTAGCTCACGAAAAGCTTTTGTAGAAGTATCTGTACGACGCAAGATTGACAATTTGTGTTGAATCAGTGGGTGATTAATAACTTCAATTTTTCCCATTTTTGGAATTCCTTCTTTCAATTTATTCTTCTTATTATACCAAAAAACGGTTTAAAAATCTTTCTAAACCATTTATTTTTGATAATTTTTACATTAAATCTGCCTCTTTAAGAGCTGCTTGTACTGTCTCAAGTGGTAAATGGGTTAATTCTGTTCCCTTTTCTTGATAAAGGTATTGGGCATAGTCGTCCATTCGGTACTGGTTAATATAAACCACGCGCTTGCAACCGACCTGAAGCAATTGTTTTGTACAGTTTAGACAAGGAAAATGGGTCACATAGGCTGTAAAACCTTTGGGAACACCACGCTCAGCCCCTTGGAGAATGGCATTAACCTCAGCATGAAGGGTGCGAACACAGTGGCCTTCGATGACCAGACATTCGTGATCAATACAATGCTCGGTTCCTGACACCGAACCATTGTAACCAGTGGAAATAACCTTATTATCTTTTACCAGAATCGCGCCCACTTTGGCACGTTTACAAGTGGAACGATTGGCAATTAGTAAGGCTTGGGCTGCAAAATACTCATCCCAGGCTAGTCTTTTTTCAGTCATATCTCTTCTCCTTTTTCTCTATTTTTTAAAAAATGGTAAACCTAAATCTGCAATCTTTTCAGCAGGTACCTTCATGCCATCCTTGATCCATTTTAGAAGGACAGAGACGATGGCCGAGCTCCAAAAGGAATGAAGATAAGAGCTGACACCTTTTGATTTTCCATGGTATTTTTCTAGAAATTCCTGCATGGCTTGGATAAAGATTTTTTCCAGATGGTAATCCAAGGCCAGTTGAATCACTCTGGCTTCCTTTCTTGCTTCTCGAAAAAGGTGAACCCAGACCAGATAAAGGTCTGTCTTTAAATCATAATGATGCAACTGTTCCATAATATTGTGGACAGTTCGTTTAAAGACGCTTTCTAAAATCTCCTCTTTAGAATCATAATTGCGATAAAAAGCCGCACGCGAAACGCCTGCACGTTTGACCAATTCAGAAATACTAATCTTGGTCAAGTCCTTTTTTTCCAAAAGTTGCAAGAGGGCTGTTTCGATGGCTTCTCTGGTTAATAAATTGGATTCTTGGTTTGATTTTCTGAGATTTTCAAGAGATTTTTCAGAGATTCTACGTTCAGACATAACATTTTCTTTCTACTTGTCACAACAGACGGATGAGGCTTTTGTTTCAAGGGTTTTCATGATATAATTGTAAAAAAAGACAGAACCTTTGTCAATGTATAACTGACAAAGATGGAGAATTTCTATGACTTGGAAGATTATTGCTGACTCTGGTTGTGATTATCGTCAGCTGGAAACACCAGCTATTGACACGACCTTTGTAAGTGTTCCCTTAACCATTCAAGTAGCTGATCAGATCTTTGTTGATGATGCCAGTCTTGACATTGACCAAATGATGGAAACCATGTATGCAACCGCAGAAGCTTCAAAATCAGCTTGTCCAAGCCCAGATGATTATTTGCGAGCATTTGAAGGTGCCAAAAATATTTTCCTAGTAACCATCACTGGTACTCTCTCTGGTAGTCACAATAGTGCTCAACTGGCCAAGAATATTTATCTGGAAGAACATCCTGACACTAAGATTCATGTAATTGATAGTTTGTCTGCTGGTGGTGAGGTTGACCTACTCGTAGAAAAATTGAATGACTTGATTGACCAGGGCCTATCTTTTGAAGAAGTGGTTGAAACTATCACAGCTTATCAAGAAAAAACCAAGTTGCTCTTTGTCCTAGCCAAAGTCGATAACTTGGTGAAAAACGGCCGGTTGAGCAAGCTTATCGGTACAGTCGTTGGCCTTCTCAACATCCGTATGGTCGGAGAAGCTAGTGAAACCGGAACCCTCGAATTGCTACAAAAAGCACGAGGGGCAAAGAAATCAGTTCAAGCAGCCTATGATGAGTTAGTAAAAGCTGGATATGCTGGTGGACGTATTATCATAGCCCAACGCAATAACGAGAAATGTTGCCAACAGCTCTCAGAGCGAATTCGAGAAACCTTCCCACATGCCGATATTAAAATTCTCCCAACCTCTGGTCTCTGCAGTTTCTATGCAGAAGATGGCGGTTTGCTGATGGGATATGAAATTGATTAATTGCATTCTTGACAAGAGGTGACCATCATCTCTTGTTTTTTTGTGGTACAATAGAGCTATGAAACATTTTGATACTATTGTCATCGGTGGGGGACCTGCTGGTATGATGGCTACGATTTCCAGTAGCTTTTATGGACAGAAAACCCTCCTCATCGAAAAAAATCGGAAACTTGGAAAAAAATTAGCTGGGACTGGTGGTGGACGTTGCAATGTGACCAACAATGGTAGCTTGGACGACCTGCTAGCTGGCATCCCTGGAAACGGACGCTTTCTTTACAGTGTCTTCTCACAGTTTGATAACCATGATATCATTAACTTTTTTACGGAAAATGGGGTTAAACTCAAGGTTGAAGACCACGGGCGCGTCTTTCCTGCTAGTGACAAGTCTCGGACTATTATCGAAGCCTTGGAAAAGAAAATCACTGAGCTAGGTGGTCAAGTTGCTACTCAAACCGAGATTGTTTCGGTTAAAAAGGTGGATGACCAGTTTGTCCTTAAGTCCGCAGACCAAAATTTCACTTGTGATAAACTGATTGTCACAACTGGTGGAAAATCCTATCCTTCCACTGGCTCGACTGGTTTTGGACACGAGATTGCCCGTCATTTTAAGCATACCATTACCGAGCTTGAGGCCGCTGAAAGTCCTTTGTTGACAGATTTTCCACACAAGGCGCTTCAAGGAATTTCACTAGACGATGTGACCCTAAGTTATGGCAAACATGTCATCACTCACGATTTACTCTTTACCCACTTTGGTTTGTCTGGCCCTGCTGCTCTGCGCATGTCTAGCTTTGTCAAGGGTGGGGAGGTTCTCTCACTGGATGTTTTGCCTCAACTTTCTGAAAAGAACTTGGTTGTATTTCTCGAAGAAAATCGGGAAAAATCCTTGAAAAATGCCTTAAAAAATTTGCTTCCAGAACGCTTGGCAGAATTTTTTGTGCAAGGCTATCCTGAAAAAGTCAAACAACTGACTGAAAAGGAACGAGAACAACTTGTCCAGTCTATCAAGGCCCTCAAAATCCCTGTGACTGGAAAAATGTCCCTTGCCAAGTCCTTTGTTACCAAGGGGGGTGTCAGTCTCAAGGAAATGAACCCCAAAACTCTGGAAAGTAAGCTAGTCCCTGGGCTCCACTTTGCGGGCGAGGTACTGGACATCAATGCCCACACGGGTGGCTTTAACATCACTTCTGCCCTCTGCACCGGCTGGGTGGCGGGATCAAACCCAATCTAAATATACAGTACTCAATGGAACAATCCACCTCAAAAGAAAGGAACGACTTTGGAACATATTATCTTGCTAAGGGGAGTTACTCCTAATGGAAAGAATGCTATCCCTAAAATGTCTTATCTAGTAGATATCTTAACAGAAGCTGGTTTTCAACAAGTTCGAACCTATATTCAAAGTGGGAATATCATTCTTGAAAGTGACTTAGATTTAGAAACAATACGAGAACAGGTTCATACTCTAATAAAGGAAAAGATTGGAGCCGATCTCAAAATAATCATTAAGAATAAGGATATTTTTAAAAACATTGTCCAAGAAAACCCGTTTGGAGAACACTATCTTTATGACCGTATACACGTGATTTTTTATCAAGAATCTATTCAAAGTCTCCCTTTAGAAAAATTAAAAATGGATTACGGTGAAGAAGAAATTTGTATCGGTAACCATTGTCTTTACCTCTATCTCCCTAGAACTGCAAAACAAAAGAAACTCCATACCAACTATCTTGAAAAGCTTTTTAATGTAGATTTGACCATGCGAAAACTAAATGTGGTAGAAAAATTATTAAGCAAGTAGTGCTTGAATTTAGTAAAAATCGGAAGAATACTCCTCCGATTTTATTTTGTCTGAGTTTGGACATAGTGGGCAATGACATCTGATGTATACTGGGCTGTTCCAGGTCCAAATTTGTCAATGTTTTCCTTAAACTCTGGATTATAGACATAGCCTTTTCCAATATGACCAAAGACCTCGATAGAGCAGTCAAATCCATAAGTACGAATAGCTTGCAAGAGTTTGGCTGCTTCTTCTTGGTTTTCGACCGCTGTTGCAGCTAGTCCATTTTTAAGGTTTTGTGCCAAGGCTCGAAAAACTTGGTTGAAGGCAGCCGTAGCTTCGTCTTCGTGACCTTTTTGGCGCTCCAGCGCTTGGTCCATGACTTCTTGTCCATATTTCTCTACCGCCTCTTGGTGGTATTTTTGATGATCTTGGTAGTTAAATCCAGCAAATTTCTCTTGAATGCTCATTTCTCTTTCTCCTTTTTGTTCTTGAATGGTTTTTTGCAAGGTGGAAATCAAGGTATCCAGATGCTGCCTTTCTCGAGTCAAATAGTCCAACTGTCTGGTCAAATGAGGCAACAAATCTGATCTATCTTCCTTTAACAGCTCTGCTATTTTTTCTAGAGAAAAGCCTAGATATTTATAGTAAAGAATGACCTGAAGGCGTTCCAAATCCTCCTGACTGTAGGTTCGATAGCCATTTTCCGACTTTAAAGGAATCAAAAGTCCTATCTTATCGTAGTGGTGCAGGGTCTTGACAGAGACGCCCGAAAGCTGCGCAGCTTCTTTTATATGGTACATGATTTCCTCCTTATACTCAATGAAAATCAAAGAGCAAACTAGGAAGCTAGCCGTAGGCTGCTCAAAACACCGTTTTGAGGTTGCAAATGGAAGCTGAAGTGGTTTGAAGAGATTTTCGAAGAGTATTACATTGATAGTATAACCCCTCCCCTTAGGTCAGAGTCAAGCGTTTTTGCGAAATTTTTTTACTTAATCATAACATGAAAATGGTTTTCTTGACAGACATTAGAAAACATGATAGGATAGTCAAGTCTATCAATCAAAAGAAAGGCTCATTTTGAGTACTTATGAGGCTATTTGCCAAGGGCAGTAGCTTTTTCTTTTGTAATACTAATTTTAGGAGTTTAACTATGTCTGAAAAATCGCAATGGGGTTCTAAACTGGGCTTTATCCTAGCATCTGCTGGATCAGCCATTGGGCTTGGTGCCGTTTGGAAGTTTCCCTATATGACTGCTGCTAACGGTGGAGGAGGCTTTTTACTAGTCTTTCTCATCTCCACTATTTTAATCGGTTTCCCTCTTTTGCTAGCTGAATTTGCCCTCGGCCGAAGTGCTGGTGTCTCCGCAATCAAAACCTTTGGAAAACTGGGCAAGAATAGTAAGTACAACTTTATCGGTTGGATTGGTGCCTTTGCCCTTTTTATCCTCTTATCATTTTACAGTGTTATCGGGGGATGGATTCTGGTTTATCTGGGTATTGAGTTTGGAAAATTGTTCCAGCTTGGTGGAACGGGTGATTATGCTCAGTTATTTACTTCAATCATTTCAAATCCAGCCATTGCCCTTGGAGCTCAAGCAGCCTTTATCCTATTGAATATCTTCATTGTATCACGTGGGGTTCAAAAAGGAATTGAAAGAGCTTCCAAGGTTATGATGCCCCTGCTCTTTATCATCTTTGTCGTCATCATCGGACGCTCTCTCAGTTTGCCAAATGCCATGGAAGGTGTTCTCTACTTCCTCAAACCAGACTTTTCAAAACTGACCAGCGCTGGTCTCCTCTATGCTCTGGGACAATCTTTCTTTGCCCTCTCACTAGGGGTTACAGCCATGCTGACTTATGCTTCCTACTTAGACAAGAAAACCAATCTGGTTCAATCAGGGATTTCCATCGTAGCTATGAACATCTCGGTATCCATCATGGCAGGTCTAGCCATTTTCCCAGCCATGTCAGCCTTCAATATCCAGTCTGAAGGGGGACCGAGCTTGCTCTTTATCGTCTTGCCTCAACTCTTTGATAAGATGCCTTTTGGAACCATTTTCTACATCCTTTTCCTCTTACTCTTCCTCTTTGCGACGGTCACTTCTTCTGTCGTGATGCTGGAAATCAATGTGGGCAATATCACTAATCAGGACAACAGTCAGCGTGCCAAGTGGAGTGTGATTTTAGGAATCTTGACCTTTGTCTTTGGCATTCCTTCAGCCCTATCTTACGGTGTCATGGCGGATGTTCACATCTTTGGGAAGACCTTCTTTGACGCTATGGACTTCTTGGTTTCCAATCTCCTTATGCCATTTGGAGCTCTCTGCCTTTCTCTTTTTACAGGCTATATCTTTAAAAAGGCTCTTGCTATGGAGGAACTCCATCTTGATGAAAGAGCTTGGAAACAGGGGCTTTTCCAAGTCTGGCTCTTCCTTCTTCGTTTCGTCATCCCAATTATCATCATTGTGGTCTTCATTGCCCAATTTATGTAATCAAAAAGGACTTGAGTAGTGAACTCAGGCCCTTTCTTTTTTATGGATGGCTAACAATCAATTCCAGACCTTGCCCTTCCAAGGTCCAAGCTTCAACATCACTTGATAGGATAAAGTGGCTGCCTTTTTGTATTGGATAGTTTTTCCCGTCAACAGTTAGTTGACCTTGACCAGCCAAGACACTGAACAGGCTGTAGTCAGCTGTCTTTTCAAAGTTAACTTTTCCAGTGATTTCCCACTTGTAAACTGCGAAGAAATCATTGGATACAAGAAGAGTGGAACGCAAATCATCAGCTTTGATAGTTACAGGACGGCTATTGGCAGGCTCGCCAATGTTCAAAACATCAATTGATTTTTCAAGGTGAAGTTCACGCAAGTTACCATTATCATCCTTACGGTCAAAGTCATAGACACGGTAAGTTGTATCGCTAGACTGCTGGGTTTCAAGAATCAAGATACCAGCACCGATGGCGTGCATGGTGCCACTTGGTACATAGAAGAAATCTCCAGCCTTGACAGGGACTTTTGTTAATAGACCATCCCAGTCTTTAGCTTCGATTTGCTGGCGGAGTTCTTCTTTTGACTTGGCATTGTGACCGTAGATAATCTCTGAGCCTTCATCTGCAGCGATGATATACCAGCATTCTGTTTTTCCGAGCTCGCCTTCATGCTCTAGTCCATAGGCATCATCTGGGTGAACTTGGACACTAAGCCAGTCGTTGGCATCGAGGATTTTGGTCAAAAGTGGAAATACAGGCTCTGGACGGTTGCCAAACAATTCACGGTGTTCTGCATACAAAGTGGCAAGGTCTGTTCCCTCGTAGCGACCATTGGCAACTTTAGAGACTCCATTTGGATGGGCTGAGATGGCCCAATATTCTCCGATTTTTTCACTTGGGATGTCGTAGCCAAACTCATCACGTAGCTTGGCTCCACCCCAGATTTTTTCTTGCATAACTGATTGTAAAAATAATGGTTCTGACATCTTGATCTCCTGTCTGATTTTTCTTCCTTCATTATAGCAAAAAAAGAGTTCGAATTGAACTCTTTTTCACATCTTATAAAGTAGGGAGAAGATTTTATAAAAATAGTAACGATATACTTTTTTCTTTGATAGAGACGAACATAAAAGATTCTCGTAAAGCTAGCTGTAACTGAAGTTTTTCCCTCAACTCTCATTCAAAAATTACTTTAATGAAGCATCTATTTTCATAAAATAAAAAGACTGAAAGAAGTCTTCTTTTTAAATCAAAGCTGTAATAGCCGTTACTAAACCAAAAACGATACCTGGTGCATTAGCAGCTGCAAGTGGAATATCTCTTTCCTTCTTGAAAAGACCATAGTAAACCCAGAGACTACAGTTGATAGCTGCGACTAGGGGTTGAATGAAGTTGCCTTTTTGACCGGCAAGATTATTCATGATTTGTGGGAAATATGACACATACATCATAACAGACATAAATGTCGCTGCCCAGCCCAACACTTTCATTTGTTTTTCAGACATTTTCAAAACCTCTTTTATTCTTTTATACTTTCTATTTTATAATTTAATACAAAAATAAGCAAAACTTTAAGAGTTTTATTATAAAAATGTAAACTATCACAATCTTGTGATAAGAAAGAAGAGTGAAGTTAGGAAAAGTATATATAATCAGAAAAACGCATATTATCATGTATTGAAAAATCTTGATACTGGGTGTTTTATTGCTGAAATATTTACTTTATTTTCTGATAAAACTAACTTTTAAGCCAGAATCAATATTTTCCTAAATCTACAACTTGTTGATATCTACTTTCATCATCAATATGATGGGCAATTTCTAACATCATAACAGGAAGAGAAAATAGTAGTTCATGTACCATGAAGGCGTTTTCTTTATCTAGGTTTGCGGTCACTTCATCAGCCAATAACAGATTTTTTTTACGAAGAAGAAAACGTGCCAATTCAATCCTTACTCTTTGTCCCCCAGAAATATTCTCCCCGTTATTTTTGATAATAAAATCCATCCCACCCGTCAATTCAAAATCTAGTTTGACTTGTTTCAAAACAGCAAGCAACTCTTCCTCAGAAAATTCTTGTCCTAAGGTCAAATTATAACGCACTGTATCGTTAAAGAGAAATGGATGTTGGCTAATAATTCCTATACTGGATACAAAACTTGATGTACATTCATTAACAGTTGTAACGCCTATAATTTCTCCCTCATCTGCTATTTCTTCTCCAGTAATGAGTCGAAATAAGGTTGACTTACCACAACCACTCGGTCCTTTGATTAAAACTTTCTGACCTGCTTGAACATCCAAATTTAGATGAGTAAAAAGTTGTCTGTCACCATAGGATTTACTTAAATTTTTAATGTGCAGAGCATGCAATTCTTGCGCATCTTTTTTATCTATCTGTTTTACATCTCCAATTTCTAATACTCCAAAAATCTTATCTGCTGTCGTTTTTGCCCCTTGTATATCTACAGCATCATACATAATAGTCTGAATAGGGCTCACTAGCTGACCTGCTGCAATGTACATGGCAACAATACTTGCAACTGACACTTTCTGCCCAGCCATAGCAAAGTAAAAACCTAAAACAAGTGGTAAAACTTGGCTTAAAAAAACCATGAAACCGTTGCAAAAGAAAATTATATTATGGGTAAAGCAAAATTTTTGAATAGCTAGTTGATAATGTCTATTAATCTTCCAAAATCTGTTCTGATTTTCAGAAATTGCTTGGTTCATGAGTAGAGTATATGCTCCTCGGATACTATCAGATACTTGATTATGCACTTCTATTCTGCCTTGAGCCATGTCATCACCAGTATGTTTGAGTCTTTTATTCATCAAGAACTGAGGAATAGGACGTAGAATAGTGAAAAAGACAAAAATACTACCTAGTAACAAATTTTGCGAAATAATATAAATCGCTGTTAGTAATGCTACAAAGCTCCAGCAAATGATATTAACGTATTTTTCTAAGTAATTATCCCCCAAATACTCCATATCTTGTGTGAGCATGCTGATTTTTTCATCTTCATTAAAATCTTTATTTATCATCAGCTTGTCAAATAAATCTGCCCTCATATTCATTTGAATTTCACGTCTAAAAACATTATGTGTATGATTACAAAAGAGCATTAAGCTATACAAGACGAAGTATACTGTAAAGCCAAAAACAGCAAACTGTATGATTTTAGAATAAGTCAGTTCTCCTTGATTTAAGGACAAGGCTTGTGATACGACTAAGGGTTGAGCAAGAGCCAAACCTCCATTTGCCAGTGCACCGATAATAGTATAAAACTTCGTTTTCTTATCCAGATAGTGAAATATTTTATTCATAATGCCCTCCTAGAAAAAGAGAGATGCTAGCACTCCTCTCCATTTTTATTATATACATTTTACAAATATTACAATTATTGCTTACAGCTTCAGTTTTTTTACAACCTTTTTGTTTTTCTTAATAGACATTTTTGCTTACCTCTCTCTAGTCCACATCTAAAACATCTTCATAGCAACCAAAAATAGCATAAAGTGCTAGATTTTTACGAATTTTCTCTTGCATATTCTTACAAATCACAGAAGAGCTTAATTTCGTAATATGCTTGGCCATTGGATAATCCTGATTTACAAACTAAAACAAAGGGACATGTTTTACAGTCTTCTCTAACAGATAAAAACCATCCTTTCATATGAATCTTGTTTTATACTGTTATATTTTTATTATAAGATTTTAGAAAAATGCTGTCAATTGTTTATATGCAATTGCTTTATATGAAAAAGACCGGATTGCTCCGATCTGTTCAGTCTTTTTCTTCACGTACATAATTCCAAATCGCAATAGCTAAAGATAACAAACTTAGTAAGCAAATCATCTGTATAATTAGCTTTGTAGGTTGACGCAGTAAACCAAACTGAGTCAGTATTACAAAGAGAGAAGAACCAAAAATCATTACTTGGAAAAAAATTGTTGTTAAACTAAATTTTGTTTTCATATCTTTTCCTTTCTAATTTCTACAACCTGATCCATTCGTTCATATACACTACTATCATGAGTTGCAATAATAATCGTACGTTTTTCATTTCGTAATCCAAGAATAAGGTCAATAATTTCACGACTATTCCTACTATCAAGAGAGGCTGTTGGTTCATCTGCTAAGATTATTGGGGAATCTTTCAACATTATTTTAGCAATTGCGACACGCTGCGCTTCACCACCTGAAAGAGTAAAAATCTTACGTTTTAAATCTAATTGTAAATGAACATGCTTCAAGGATTCTTTCATAAGAGCTTCTTGTTCTTTTCTACTTTCTTTTCTCCCAATAAATGCAAGTTCTAAATTATCTTTAATACTCTTATTTTCAATTAAACCATAATTTTGAAATAAGTAGCTTACATAATCCTTAAAATAGATTTTTTCCTTAATTTGTTTTAAGTCCTTACCATCAACTTCTACTGAGCCACTTTGGACAGTTTCTAATTTACCTATAATATTTAAAAGAGTTGTTTTGCCTGCTCCAGACTCACCTATCAAAGCATAGGTCTGACCTTCATGAAATTGATAATTAAAGTCTTTAAAAATAACATAATCATCAAATTGTTTACAAATATCTTTCAATTCAATCATACTATCCTCCTTTTAGATATAAAATATTAGCCTTTTTATCTTGTCTCAGTTGAAGAAGAAAGATTCCTGTAAATAATAGCAATGAGAGCAAAGGAATAGAAATCACAAACAAATTAAAGCCTAATATTACCGACAATAACGTACAAAAAATATAGCTACTAGATAAAATCGAAAAATAAACATGATGAATTTCAAAAAGTGACTTCCCTGCTAATCTCTCAATGAAATAAGTTTTGCGCCCTTGATAGAGGTAAAGAGTGTTCAGTAATACCATCAATAAAATGGAACTCACAAAACTAATAATCATCGCAAAAAATAATATAAATCTATCTGTCTCCACTTTTTGAATTCTATTTTCAAATGAATACATGCCATTTGAAAAACTACCAATACTAGCTGTTAACTTGTATTTAGAAATCAATTCTTTCACTACCTCGGGTTTATCAAAAATATAATGTGCCAAAGAGAATTGGCGAATTGTTCTATTTTCATAAGCAGAACCAAACACAGTAATAATTGGTTCATGAACAAAAGCATTTTGATTCACTAAGTAATTAACCGAAGTGAAGATTGGGTAAACAAATAGATTTTCACCGCCTTGATAAGTGGCTATCTCAATTTTCTCATTAGGATCTTTCTTTTTTACAGGAGCATCGTCTGGAGCAAAGCCTTTTTGTTCATATCGCAACCAAGCCTTATGTAATTCTGAAAAGTTTGATTCTTGATTCTTTGGTATTAACACGAGACGATCAAAATCTCCCATCTGTTCAAAGAATGCTTGAGCTTGCATACTCAACTGAATGCCACTTTTTTCAACAAAACGTCGATTCACACGAATTTCATTTGATACCATATCTGGGGTAGGATAATAAGAATTAGCTGAAGAACTCTTTTGAAAAGCAATTTTATCTAGATTTGTATCTATATAAAGGAGATTTGTTTTTTGACTAAGTTCTGAATAAAAAGCTACTTCTGCTTCTCTGTCTTTATTTGACTCTCCAGTATATAATTCATTAGTAGCAAAATAATTAGAATGCTTACTCCATTCATCTCGTCCTACTTGTAATGTTGACAATTGTTGATTTAAGTTAACAACACCATAAACACTATACATCACGATTAAAAGAGATAGTAACTGCGTCAAAATAACCAAAATGAACACAAGATGCAAAGGTGCCTTACCTTTTATGGATAGATTAAGAGCTTGCTTTTGTAAAATATGGTAAAAAATATTTGATAAAAAGAAATTTAAAAAAAGTAAAAGAAATAACCAAGAAAGTAAAGGATAAAATACTAGACTTAACGACAAAATGTTTACAGTCCTAGTAGAGAATAAGAATAAAACTGTCGCTAAATAAACTATACTTGCTATCAATATTAAGAAAATACTATCTTTGCTAATATTTCTCAAAGCAATTTGATATTTCCCTCTACCTGACAATCGTTCTATACTTACAGAACGTAGTTTGGCTATGTAATCAGCTAGTGTCAGAGTCCCAAAAGCAATTATCAAAACTAATGTAAAAGTAATCGATTGAGGATAAGTCAAAAATACCTTTAACAAGGTCAGACCAGAACTTGATTGTTCAACAATGGCTTGATGTCCTTTTTGGTTTAAAGTTTGTGCTAGTTCCTGTGCACTTAAGTCTCCTCTTACAATCAAATATAAGGTGTCATCAGATGCATTTTGGATTAGGTTTTGATCTTGTTGTAATGGTAAATCTACAGGTAGTTCACCTCCAATTGGTATATAGGTATTTTCTGTCTTTCCCCTAACATTATCCTTTACAGAAACAATCCTACGAGCTAAAACACTCTGTTTATCTTTTGCAATCTCTTCTAAATCCTTCTTAATGGTAGTAGTAGATTTCTCTACAGAAATCATCTTACTGTATCCACCCAACATTTCACTTTTATATTGGCTAATAAAGAAAAGGCTAACAAAAGCAATTAAAACAAAGGAAAAAGTTGCAAGGCTTCGTTTTAGTATGTTATACATAGACTACTCCTTTCTACATTATTTAAAAAGGTTGCTCTCTATCTATTCATGAAGATATTTTCAATTCCAAGTTCCAATGAGATAAGAAAATCCACTTACTACAGCTATTTAAAAAATATTTCTCCTTTCCATATCAGTCTTATTTTCTGCTCTTATATTTTTATTATAAGACTTTAAGAAAACGCTGTCAACTATTTATATGCAATTTCTTTATATATGCAATTTCTTTATATAAAAAGACCGGATTGCTCCGATCTTTCAATAGTTCATATTCTCACATTCTGTTTTAAAAATAGCTAAGGTTAACGTCAAATGACTAAGCGCCTTATTTCATACGATAAAAATCAAGCACTAGACCAGCAGGGCCTTTAACTAATAAGGACTCTGTTCCCCAATCCGTTTCACAAGGACCGTGTAAAATCTCGACACCAATCTCTTTTAAACGTTGGTAATTCTGATTTAGATCCTCAACCTCGATATGAAGAATGATTCCTGACTGAAACTCTTCCAAAGGAATCAAATGATTTTGGGACAACATCAGACAATGACTGCCAATCGTAAACTGAGCAAAACTGTCATCAACATAATCGGAGTTTTTATCCAAAATACGCTCCAAGTCAGCACAGATTTGGGGAACATCTGAAACGATAATATCTAATTGATTTAAATCCATTTACTATCCTCCATAAAAAGACCGGATTGCTCCGATCTTTTCAAGTTTCTCTCTATGAAAATCAAAGAATAAACAAGGTGAAACCAAGTTTGATGGCAAATGTTTGCTCATCAAACTACGAAAAATCCTTTGGGACTTTTTCTAGGCTCCACACTAGATTCCATCATTGAAATTTATGGTTTCAATGATGGAATCGTCGGCAGTAAGCTAATAAAGAAGTCTATAAATTTATCTTTGATTTTCGACGAGAGAAATTATTTAATTGCGCGTGATTGCAAACCTTCTTCTTCCAAGAAGAGGCGGAATGGTACGAGTTCTTCTGCTTCGTATTTTTCCTTGAAGGCTTTGATTGCTTCTTCTGAGTGAAGTTTTGGATCCAATTCAAGTACTTCTACTGGAAGTGGACGGTGTGGAGTGATGCGAGCATCGATCACAACAGTTTTACCTTCTTTGTTCAATTTAACAGCCTCTGCAACAACTGCGTCGATATCTTCGATACGGTTTACTGTAAATCCAACAGCTCCTTGAGCTTCAGCAATTTTAGCGTAGTCAGCGTTTGTGAAGTCACAACCAAACAAGTGTTTGTTTGTATCTTCGTATTTGTCCTTGATGAAGGCATATTTATCATTTGAGAAGACAACGTTGATAACTGGAAGGTCGTATTGAACGTTTGTGATAACGTCTGGGTAGCACATGTTGAATGCACCGTCACCCATGATGTTCCATACTTGGCGATCTGGATTGTCTTTCTTAGCAGCGATACCACCAGGAAGGGCAATACCCATTGTCGCAAAGAGTGGAGATGTACGCCACATGTTCTTAGGTGTCATGT
>OBUY01000095.1_pt1 | contig 45089 bp, 29 predicted proteins | sample 1475781 | NCBI WGS metagenome assembly OBUY01 (sample SAMEA2579912, study PRJEB22360) | human gut metagenome | biome: human gut; feature: human-associated habitat; material: faeces | place: Denmark | collected 2008/2010 | reverse complement strand
TCAATGACCAGGTTGGGGGGGGAAATAATCCGTGTTAGCCACTGACACAGGTCAGTGGCTCTTCAACGCAGAGGAAATTACCGTTTGTAATCGATGGCTTCTGGCTGCTCCAGATATACGGTGGTTTGTGCTGGTTGGGTGCTGGCAATCACCTTACCGCCACGTACCGAATAGCGCACCGGAACCTGACGGCGCAGCGCATCAAACCCATTTTCAGCCGGCAGGATAATCAGGTTGGCGCTGTTTCCGGCGGCAATGCCGTAATCCTGCAAATTCAACGTCCTGGCGCTATGGTGGGTGATTAAATTCAGGCCATCGTTAATCTGCCCGTAGCCCATCAGCTGGCAAACATGCAGCCCCATATGCAGCACTTGCAGCATATTCGCCGTTCCCAGCGGATACCACGGATCGAAGACATCATCGTGACCAAAGCAGACGTTAATGCCTGACTCCAGCATCTCTTTAACGCGCGTGATGCCGCGACGTTTTGGATACGTATCGAAACGCCCTTGTAGATGAATATTGACCAACGGGTTGGCGACAAAGTTAATACCGGACATTTTCAGCAAGCGGAACAGGCGTGAGGTATACGCCCCGTTATAGGAGTGCATTGCCGTGGTGTGGCTGGCGGTGACTCGCGCACCCATGCCTTCACGGTGCGCCAGGGCGGCAACGGTTTCGACAAAGCGCGACTGCTCATCATCAATCTCGTCACAGTGAACGTCGATGAGACGGTCGTATTTTTGCGCCAGGGCGAAGGTTTTATGCAGCGACTCCACGCCGTATTCGCGGGTAAATTCAAAATGCGGAATCGCCCCCACTACGTCTGCCCCTAAGCGTAACGCCTCTTCCAGCAACGCTTCACCATTGGGATACGACAAAATCCCTTCCTGCGGGAAGGCGACGATTTGCAGATCAATCCACGGCGCGACTTCCTGCTTCACTTCCAGCATTGCTTTCAGCGCAGTCAGCGTTGCGTCCGAAACATCGACATGGGTACGCACATGCTGAATACCGTTGGCAATCTGCCATTTCAGCGTTTGCCAGGCGCGTTGTTTCACATCGTCATGGGTTAATAACGCTTTGCGCTCGGCCCAGCGTTCAATGCCTTCAAACAACGTGCCGGACTGATTCCAGTTCGGTTGCCCGGCAGTTTGCGTGGTGTCCAGGTGAATATGCGGTTCCACAAACGGCGGTAAAACTAAACCTTTCTCAGCATCCAGACTGTTTTCAGTCACGGGCATGACGCCGGATTGCGCATCAATGGCGCTGATTTTTCCGTCCTGCAGATGAATCTGCCACAGCCCCTCTTTGCCGGGTAACCGGGCGTTAATAATTGTCTGTAAAGCGTTATTCGACACTGTTAGCCTCCACATGCGTCATTGCTGCTGTCGTTCTGCGATTCAAAATCGGGTTAAGGATCAGATAGCTCAGCGCGCCACCTAATACAGCGTTGACCGGAACAATCCCCGGTAACCAGTGGCCTGCGGCAATCCCCAGTGCGACAGCCAGAATCGCCACCCAATTGACACTCATCATACGCGTGGTCGCAAAGTGCTCATAGCGGCGACGGTTCATCAGATAGTCCGCGATGATTACGCCGCCAACGGGAGGGATAGCTGCCGAAAGAAAGGTCAGCCAGCCGACAAAATTGTTGTACAGCCATAATGCGCAGACCGTACCGATAATACCGTTGATGACCGAAAGGGTTTTGCTCGACATACCAGTAATGTTGGCGAAACCTAAACCCGACGCATAGAGCGCGTTATCGTTGGTGGTCCAGATATTCAACCCCAGCACCACAATCGCAGGCAGCAGCAGGCCCTGAGCAATCATCACATCAGAGATATCTGCCATGCCCAATGCCGCAGCACCTGCCGCACCGAAAATAAACATCAACGAGTTGCCGAGGAAAAAGGCCACCATCGCCACCAGCACCGCCAGTTTGGCATTGCGACCAAACCGGACAAAGTCAGCGGTGAGCGTGCCCGCACTGATAAATGACCCCACAACCAGCGCCAGCGCGACATTGAAATCTAACGGTTGTGCGGGAACGACCGCTTTTAATGCGTCCAGGCCGCCCATGCCGTTAACGGCCAACCACACGGAATAACCGCCAAGACAGGCGATAGCCGGAACTGCAATCACCGAAAGAACCGTCAGCGCCGAAATGCCAAAGAAGACGGTGACGGTCATCAGTAAACCGGAGACGGCAATCAGCAAATTAATATCCAGCCCGGTTGCCTTGCCCACCGGAATAGCAAACATCGCCACGCCAACGCCAAACCAGCCAACCTGGGTGCCGCCCAGCAGCAGTGAAGGCAGCCATGAGCCTTTAACACCAAACGAGAAGCGAGCAAGAAGATGAGTGGTCAGGCCGGTTTTTGCGCCAATGTAACCAAGAAATGAAGTGTAAATACCGAGGAGAAGATTACCGATGAGGACTGCGAGGAAGAAATCATGATAGCTAAGACCGGTTCCGAGAGTGCCGCCGGTCCACATACTGGCGGAAAAGAAGGTTAATCCCAGCATGACGAACGTCAATGCCAATACCCCTTTCCGCGCCGACTGCGGGACTGGCCCCTGGCTAAAGTTGTTATCTTGCGACACGAAATTCCCCCTTTTTGCTGTCTGAAACCCAAAAAATCCGCCGCATTCTATTCATCTGAAGATAAAAAGCAATCGTTTTCGTAGGGAAATATATTTTTTATATGAATGAGTGCAAAAAGGTGGGGGAAAAATTATCGGTGTAAAAACAGTGGGTAGCCATAATAAGACGCGGTAAGCGTCGCATCAGGCATCGGCGCATGGTGTCGGATGCGCCAGGCGACGCATCCGACAATAACCTACTCTTCCATCGCCTGGCGGATCTGATCCAACGACGCAGGATCATCAATGGTCGTCAGATCCCCAGGATCGCGTCCTTCGCAAATCGCCTGGATCGTGCGGCGCAGCATTTTTCCGGATCGCGTTTTTGGCAATTGCGAGACAAACCAGACGTGCGCCGGGCGGCCAAAGTTGCCAATCTGGCTGTCCACCAGCGCCATAATCGCCTTCTCTTGCGAATGCGCCACATCACGATCTTCCAGACTGTCGCTCTCTTTCGGAATGACAAACGCCACCGCCACCTGCCCTTTCAGCGCATCTTTCACCCCAACCACCGCCACTTCGGCAACGCCCGGATGGCTGGAGATACTCTCTTCAATCTCGCGCGTCCCCAGCCGATGCCCGGCAACGTTAATTACATCGTCAGTGCGCCCGAGAATAAAGTGATAACCGTCAGCGTCACGGATGCCCCAGTCAAAGGTGGCGTACACCGGACGAGAAAACAGCGACCAGTAAGTCTTCACAAAGCGGTCGTCGTCGCCCCAGATGGTCTGAATACAGCCCGGCGGCAGCGGCCCTTCCACCACCAGCATCCCTTTCTCGTTGACGCCACACGGTTCGCCGGTGACTTCATTAAGCAACTGCACGTTATAGCCATACATCGGCACGCCGGGGCTTCCCAGACGCGTCGGCCTGTCGTCCAGACCGCGAGCAATCGCCATAATCGGCCAGCCGGATTCGGTCTGCCAGTAGTTGTCGATGACCGGCACATCCAGCGTATTGCTCACCCAACTGGCGGTCGGTTCATCCAGCGGTTCTCCTGCCAGATAGAGCACTTCCAGCGACGAGAGATCGTGTTTACGAATTTCAGCAGTAGGAAATTTTTTCAGCACGCGAATAGCGGTCGGCGCTGAGAACATTCGGCTCACCTGATATTTCTCGACAATTTTCCACCACACGCCACAGTCCGGCCAGGTCGGCAACCCTTCGTAAACAATTGTCGCCATCCCCGCCAGCAGCGGTGCGTAGACAATATAAGAATGCCCCACCACCCAGCCGATATCCGACGCGCAAAAGAACACACCGCCCGCTTTGCCACCAAAAATGGTTTCCATTGAGGTTGCCAGCGCCACCGCATAACCGCCGACGTCACGCTGCACGCCTTTAGGTTTTCCGGTCGTGCCGGAGGTGTAGAGAATGCAGGAAGTTTCGTTAGATTCCAGCCAGACGACCGGCACCCGCGCGCCGATGTGCTGATGACGCAACGAAGCGAAATCAACATCACGCCCGCTGACGCGCGCCATTTTCGCCAGCCCGCGATCCACCAGCAAAACGTGGCGCGGTTGGTGCTGCGCCTGCTTTATCGCATCATCGAGCAATTTTTTATAGGGAATGATTTTGCCGCCACGCGCCCCGGCATCTGCCGAGACAATCAGCACCGGTTTGGCGTCGTCGATTCGCGCCGCCACGCTGTGCGAAGCAAATCCACCAAATACCACCGAGTGAATAGCACCAATCCGCGCGCAGGCCAGCAGGGTAATGTGCGCTTCGGCAATCATCGGCATATACACCAGCACCCGATCGCCGCGCTGCACGCCCAATGAGCGCAACATTGACGCCACCGCGTTCACTTCGTCATATAACTGGCGAAAGGTAAACGTGCGCTCTTCTTCTGTTTCCGAAGAGACGGCAATCAGCGCCAGCGCCTCTGGCTGTTTCTCCAGCCAGCGGTCGACGGCGTTGTGGCACAAATTGGTTCGGCCTTCACAAAACCAACGGGCAAACGGCGGATTGCTGTGATCGAGCGTTTGCGTAAAGGGCGTCTGCCAGTCGATACGCAGGGCCTGCTCGGCCCAGAACTGCTCCGGTTCGTTAATCGAACGCTGATAAAATTCGCTAAAAGACATAATGCTCTCCTGTTGAACTTACGCCTTACCGCTGTTTGCTTAAATGACGTACAGGTCGAGATACTCATTGACCGGCATCTGTTCCAGGCGAGCTCTGTCGAGAGAAACGTCCAGAATGCGCTGCTGTTGGCGAGTCGGGAACTGGCGCGCGAGATTGATTTTGAATTTATCGACCAGCTTCGGAATGCCATCCTGACGGCGGCGAGCATGACCAATTGGGTACTCCACCACCACTTCTTCAAATCGCGTGCCGTCGGTGAACTCAAGGGTTATGGCATTGGCGATGGCGCGTTTTTCCGGGTCGTGGTAGTCAGCAGTAAATGCCGGATCTTCAAAGCAATTGATCTTCTCGCGCAGGGCGTCAATGCGTTTATCTTGCGCAACGTTGTCCTCGTAATCTGCCGCCGTTAAGCGCCCGAATAGCAGCGGGATCGCCACCATGTACTGAATGCAGTGATCGCGGTCTGCCGGGTTATTGAGCGGCCCTTTTTTGTCGATGATGCGAATACAGGCTTCGTGGGTGCGAATGGTCACTTTTTCGATATCTGCCGCCGTTTTGCCTGCTGCCTGCATCTGTTCATAGAGCGTCATCGCTGCTTCAACTGCCGTCTGGGAGTGGAACTCCGCCGGGAAGGAGATTTTGAACAGCACATTTTCCATGACGTAAGAACCGTACGGGCGCTGGAAGCGGAACGATTCACCTTTGAAGGAGACGTCGTAGAAGCCCCACACAGGCGCAGTCAGGGCTGACGGGTAACCCATTTCGCCCGTTTTCGCCATCAGTGCCAGACGTACCGCGCGGGAAGTGGCATCGCCCGCCGCCCAGGATTTACGCGTGCCGGTGTTCGGCGCATGGCGATAGGTGCGCAGCGACTGACCGTCCACCCACGCCAGCGAAACGGCGTTGAGAATTTCCTCGCGGGTCAGGCCGAGCATTTCGGCGACCACGGCGGTGGAAGCCACTTTCACTAACAGAACGTGGTCGAGGCCAACGCGGTTAAAGGAGTTTTCCAGCGCGATGCAGCCCTGAATTTCATGGGCTTTGATCATTCCGGTCAGCACCTGTTTCATGGTCAACGGCGCTTTGCCGCTGGCGACCGCGTTGCGCGAAAGCCAGTCTGCCGTTGCCAGAATGCCGCCGAGGTTGTCGGAAGGATGCCCCCACTCCGCCGCCAGCCAGGTATCGTTGAAATCGAGCCAGCGGATCATCGCGCCGATGTTAAATGCCGCCTGGACGGGGTCGAGCTGGAACTGAGTTCCGGGGACGCGCACGCCGTTAGGTACGACGGTGCCAGGAACAATTGGCCCCAGCAGTTTTTTACAGGCCGGGTATTCGAGAGCTTCCAGACCGCAGCCGAGCGTGTCGAGCAGGCAGTAATGTGCGGTGTCGTAGGCTACTCTGGAGCTGATTTCGTAGTTCATCACGTAATCGACGATATCAACGATTTCACGATCAAATTCCGGGCGGATGTTGTTGATTTGAGCTGACATTGGGTACGTTTCCTTATTGTTATTCGTAGAGGTTTACTGGCGCTTATCCAGCGCAACAAACTGACGGTCTTCCGGTCCAACGTAATTCGCGGAAGGACGGATAATTTTGTTGTCCTGACGTTGTTCAATAATGTGCGCCGCCCAGCCGGTAACGCGAGCGATGACAAACAGCGGAGTGAACATCTCAGTGGGGACGCCCATCATGTTGTAGGAAACGGCAGAGAACCAGTCGAGATTGGGGAACATCTTTTTCGTCTCCCACATCACCGTTTCCAGACGATCGGCGATGTTGTACATCTTCAGTGAACCGCCTTCCTGCGAGAGCTGCTTCGCCACACGTTTGATCACCTGATGGCGCGGATCGGCAATGGTATAAACCGGGTGCCCGAAACCAATGACCACTTCTTTGTTTTCCACGCGTTTACGAATATCCGCTTCGGCTTCATCCGGCGTTTCGTAGCGTTGTTGGATCTCCAGCGAAACTTCATTCGCCCCGCCGTGTTTCGGCCCACGCAGTGCGCCGATTGCGCCGATAATGGCTGAATACATGTCAGAACCGGTGCCCGCAATAACCCGGCTGGTGAAGGTGGAGGCGTTAAACTCGTGCTCGGCGTACAGCACCAGCGAAATTTGCATCGCCTTTTCCCAACTTTGCGACGGCTTTTCGCCATGCAGCAGATGCAGGAAGTGGCCGCCGATGGAGTCGTCATCGGTTTCCGGCTGGATGCGTTCGCCGTTGTGGCTGTAGTGATACCAATAGAGAAGAATCGAACTCAGCGACGCCAATAATTTGTCAGCAATATCCCGCGCGCCTGAGACGGTGTGCCCCTCTTTTTCCGGCAGCGTACAGCCGAGCGCAGAAACGCCTGTGCGCATGACATCCATCGGGTGCGACGCCGCAGGTAAGGCCTCCAGCACGGTACGCACGTTAGCCGGTAAACCACGCAGGGCTTTCAGTTTCGTTTTGTAGGCGGCGAGTTCGTCACGGGTCGGCAGCTTGCCGTGGATCAGCAGATGCGCCACTTCTTCAAATTCGCAATGTTCTGCGAGGTCGAGAATATCGTAACCACGGTAGTGCAGGTCATTGCCGCTTTTACCCACCGTGCAGAGCGCCGTATTGCCCGCCGGAACGCCGGAAAGTGCCACAGATTTTTTCGGTTTAATGACATGGGTACTGTTTTGCAGGATCGTTGTGTCGCTCATGTTGTCCTCGTCATTGTTATCATTTGTAGGGTCGGGATTGTTGTCGGATGCGACGCCATGCGTCTTATCCGACCTACAGTTCAGCACGCCTCGTAGGCCTGATAAGTCGCGTCAGCGGCGCATCAGGCATCGGTTGTCGGATGCGACGCCATGCGTCTTATCCGACCTACAGTTCAGTACACCCCGTAGGCCTGATAAGTCGCGTCAGCGGCGCATCAGGCATTGGTTGTCGGATACAACCAACGGGCGTTTGTTTTATTTCGCCTGACTACGGGCAAACAGATCGTCGAGCTTCTCTTCGTACTGGTAGTAGTTGATGCTTTCGTACAGCTCGTTGCGGGTTTGCATGGTGTCGATGACGCTTTTCTGCGTGCCTTCCTGACGCAGGACGTTGTAGACATGTTCGGCAGCGCGGTTCATGGCGCGGAACGCTGACAGAGGGTACAGCGCCATTGCGACATGAGCGCTGCGTAATTCATCGGTGGTAAACAGCGGCGTAGCGCCAAATTCGGTAATGTTGGCAAGGATCGGCACCTGCACCGCATCGGCAAACTGGCGGTACATGGCGAGTTCGGTAATCGCCTCCGGGAACAACATCTCGGCACCCGCTTCAACATAGGCCTGCGCACGCTCAATCGCCGCATCCAGCCCCTCTACCGCCAGCGCATCGGTGCGCGCCATGATCACAAAATCAGGATCGGTTTTCGCATCCACCGCCGCGCGGATCCGATCCACCATCTCCTCTTTCGAGACGATCGCTTTGTTCGGACGATGACCGCAGCGTTTCGCACCAACCTGATCTTCAACATGCAATCCTGCCGCACCGGCTTTAATCATCGATTTCACGGTGCGCGCCACGTTAAAGGCCGAAGAACCAAAACCGATATCCGCATCCACCAGCAGCGGCAGCGAACAAACGTCGGTGATACGGCGAATATCTGTCAGCACGTCATCAAGAGTAGAAATACCGAGATCGGGCAGCCCCAGCGACCCTGCCGCCACGCCACCGCCGGAGAGATAAATCGCCTGATATCCGGCACGCTGCGCCAGCAGCGCATGGTTAGCGTTGATGGTGCCGACAATCTGCAATGGATTTTCTTTAGTCAGTGCAGCGCGAAACGCTTTACCTGGAGAGTGTAGAGACATAGCCCATCCTTTGTTATCAACTTGTTATTTGCGTTGATAAACACAAAGCAAGGGGTGTGCCACAATTGCCTTAATAAAATTAAATGTTTAATTTCAATTTGTTAGCAATATAGTCATGAAGTAATCCGCAAATATGCGTTTCAGTTAACGTTTCAGGCAATGTTTCACCGCGTTTCATTGCAACAATTATGAAACAAGACTAAACCCAATATTCGGTTTCTTAACTTTGCGGTGCGCTATGGCACATCCACCACGGCTGAATGACGACAAACCGGTGATCTGGACGGTATCGGTAACGCGCTTATTCGAGCTGTTTCGCGATATCAGCCTCGAGTTTGATCACCTGGCGAACATTACCCCTATTCAGCTTGGCTTTGAAAAAGCAGTGACCTATATCCGCAAGAAACTGGCAAACGAACGCTGCGACGCCATCATCGCTGCTGGCTCTAACGGCGCGTACCTGAAAAGCCGCCTGTCAGTGCCAGTTATTTTGATTAAACCGAGCGGCTACGATGTGTTACAGGCACTGGCAAAAGCCGGAAAACTCACCTCTTCTATCGGCGTTGTCACTTATCAGGAAACTATTCCGGCGCTGGTGGCGTTTCAAAAAACCTTTAATTTGCGCCTCGACCAACGTAGCTACATTACCGAAGAAGACGCGCGCGGGCAGATTAACGAGCTGAAAGCTAACGGCACCGAAGCGGTGGTCGGCGCGGGGCTGATTACCGATTTGGCAGAAGAAGCCGGAATGACCGGAATTTTTATCTATTCCGCCGCCACCGTGCGCCAGGCATTCAGCGATGCGCTGGATATGACGCGCATGTCGTTACGCCATAACACTCACAATGCCACCCGTAACGCCCTGCGTACTCGTTACGTGCTGGGCGATATGCTCGGTCAATCACCACAGATAGAACAGGTACGGCAGACTATTTTGCTGTATGCCCGCTCCAGTGCAGCGGTGTTGATTGAAGGGGAAACGGGGACGGGCAAAGAGCTGGCTGCCCAGGCGATTCATCGGGAATATTTTGCCCGCCACGATGCGCGACAGGGCAAAAAGTCGCATCCGTTTGTTGCCGTCAACTGCGGGGCGATTGCCGAATCGTTGCTGGAAGCAGAGCTGTTTGGCTATGAGGAAGGGGCGTTCACCGGCTCGCGACGCGGAGGTCGCGCCGGGCTGTTCGAAATTGCCCACGGCGGTACGCTGTTTCTGGATGAGATTGGCGAAATGCCGCTACCTTTGCAGACTCGCCTGTTACGGGTGCTGGAAGAAAAAGAGGTCACCCGCGTCGGCGGGCATCAGCCTGTTCCGGTGGATGTGCGAGTCATTAGCGCCACTCACTGCAATCTGGAAGAAGATATGCGGCAAGGGCAGTTTCGCCGTGATCTGTTTTATCGGCTGAGTATTTTGCGTCTGCAATTGCCACCACTGCGCGAGCGGGTGACGGATATTCTGCCGCTGGCGGAAAGCTTTTTGAAAGTGTCTCTGGCGGCGCTCTCCGCCCCGTTTTCTGCCGCATTACGCCAGGGATTACAGGCAAGCGAAACCGTGCTGGTGCACTACGACTGGCCGGGCAATATTCGTGAACTGCGCAATATGATGGAGCGACTGGCGCTGTTTTTAAGTGTGGAACCGACGCCGGATTTAACGCCGCAGTTTTTGCAGCTGCTACTGCCAGAACTGGCGCGCGAGTCGGCGAAAATTCCCGCTCCACGCTTACTGACACCACAACAGGCACTGGAGAAATTTAAAGGCGATAAAACAGCAGCGGCGAATTATTTAGGTATCAGCCGGACGACGTTCTGGCGGCGGCTGAAAAGCTGAACTGCCGAATGCAGCGCGAACGCTTTATCCGGCATAAATTTCAATAGATGATGATCACCGATAAACTTACGCATCGGGGATGTTTACATAGGATTCAGAATTACTTCTTCTTATAAATATTTGCCGTGCCGTGGATCTTATTGTCAGTTTGACCGGAGGTCAGTACCAACACATCAGCCCCTTTTTCATCCGCTTTTTTGATCAAATCTTCTTTCGCATCTGCGGTCGACATTTCATTACTGGTTGAAATATCACCTATTTTTTCATATTGCGATTCAACCTTTTCAAATTCCGCTTTGGTCATTAATTCTGCGGCATAGACATTGGTAACGGCAAACGCTAACGCACCGACTAACATTTTAGAGATTATTTTCATATTACGGCTCCAGAGTTGTTATCACACTATCACCCACCCACATTATTGGGTTGATTAATAATTAGTTCAGTCAGGGCATAAACGCCAGTAACCGGAAATAAGACACTTTGTGATCTCTCTCGCACCCGATTATTTTTGGTAGAAATATGATGAAGTTACTTCACTTATTTATGGATGAAATCACTATGGATCCTTTGCACGCCGTTTACCTGACCGTAGGACTGTTCGTGATTACTTTTTTTAATCCGGGAGCCAATCTCTTTGTGGTAGTACAAACCAGCCTGGCCTCCGGTCGACGCGCAGGGGTGCTGACCGGGCTGGGCGTGGCGTTGGGCGATGCATTTTATTCCGGGTTGGGTTTGTTTGGTCTTGCAACGCTAATTACGCAGTGTGAGGAGATTTTTTCGTTTATCAGAATCGTTGGCGGCGCTTATCTCTTATGGTTTGCGTGGTGCAGCATGCGCCGCCAGTCAACACCGCAAATGAGCACACTACAACAACCGATTAGCGCCCCCTGGTATGTTTTTTTTCGCCGTGGATTAATTACCGATCTCTCTAACCCGCAAACCGTTTTATTTTTTATCAGTATTTTCTCAGTAACATTAAATGCCGAAACACCAACATGGGCACGTTTAATGGCCTGGGCGGGGATTGTGCTCGCATCAGTTATCTGGCGCGTTTTTCTTAGTCAGGCGTTTTCTTTGCCCGCTGTGCGTCGTGCTTATGGGCGTATGCAACGCGTTGCCAGTCGGGTTATTGGTGCAATTATTGGTGTATTCGCGCTACGCCTGATTTACGAAGGGGTGACGCAGCGGTGAGCAGATAATTTACTCTCTACGTAATCAACCTGATTTGCCGAATCCCGACCATCGGCGATGATAGCCCCCGTAATGCGTGGTCCTTATTTCCGATAAGTTTACTTGAGTCTTTAGCTTCCCATTTCAGCCCACTCTCCCCTGTGTGGGCTTTTTTCATTGGTCTGACCCGTCCTGAATAGCCAAACAATGGCAATGTTCCACTTTGCAGGGATGATAATAAGGGGATCTGATTCAGAAGAGTTTTGAAAAGTTGGACCGCCATCGAGGCCTCGAACCCCGTACCATACAACAATCCTGGTTGTCGTCTGCTCTTCCTGATGAGCTAATGGCGGTTTTTGATATGAGCCTTACAGCATATTTTCTGTCAGGCTTGAGTGCGATGCGTAAGATACAGAAAAGACCCCACACAAACATGATGGAATTATGATTTTTTTCATATGAATGTCAACCCACACATTCACAAAACATCTGCATGAGATCATTTTTTATACACCGTATAGCTGCGAAACCACTGCTGATGCTTTTTTAAGCGAAGTGTCGCCGATCACAACAAAATATCGGCGAAAAAGGCGGTGGAATGCCATTTGGCATACGGATATACAGATGAAATGATCACCTGCTTTGCGATTCACTCTCTGCTGGAATAACAACTCGCAGGTGGAACCCTTTCTGAACTAAAGAGTGTAGCGGATTTTAACGTGCTTATTTACAGGATAATATCTGTCACCTAATTCCTGCACTCTATTAGATATCCATTCGTTTAATCGCGCATCATCTCTGTATGTTTTTACGTCCAGAACAGAGAGCAATAACCTCACCAGTGATTCAGGAAAAACAGGGTAGATATTTTTTAAGTGTAATAATAATCCATGCGCAAGCGCCTGCTTAATGGGCGCGTCGGTCTCCGGGATAGACGACATTTCGCGAAGCCATTTTTCCACATGCATACACTCTTTCCCTTTAGGGAAAAGTCTCAGCAAAGGCATATGGTGTTCAAGAAGAATACATTTGCAATCTGTTCGCACTGAATCGATAAACTGCACTAATTTCTTAAGCCCGGTAAAGCGTCCAGCCTGCACGTTTGCTTTAATATCAAGAAACGCATCATCCTGGTCATATACCCAAACTGTCCCTTTTTGATTTTCAAGTATGCGAAAAACAAACTTAACCGGGTGATCAGGGTAATCCATCCAGTCATAAAACCCAGGGAAATCATTAAACTGCACATTTATGGTGAGTGCGTTATCGTCTGACCACTCACAGTCTCGTACGGCAGCCATGAGATGAATGAGTTTGTCATCATCGACTAAATCATCACGACAATCATAAGGATAATCATAATATTGTTTAATCAAAACCTTGAATATATCGACACAGGAAACCAGGGAGCTTTTGATATCCTCCGGTAACTGGTTGTTTTTAAGCGTATTAAGTATGCTTTGTTGCGTATATGGCATCAAATTATTGTGCGGAGCTTTTAATGATATCATCTCGATCTCTCTTAAATAAAAATAAACGTCGCAGATAATAAAGCCCTGATTAAACCATGCACTATCAGAAATCGCTCATAACTAACGTGTGAAGTATTGTGTCCTGGAGGGAGTTAATTTAACAATTTGAATTTACGTTATAGGTTTTACTGCTACTTTGATATTATTTCGCTCTCCTTAACTAAAAAGTTAAGTGGAGAGCGAAATTAATATGTTAAACCACAGGATATTTATTAATTTTTTCAGTCTGTTAGTGTGCGATTATCGATAACAAAACGATATTTCACATCTCCTCGCAGCATTCGCCCATAGGCTTCATTAATTTGATCGGCCCGAATCATCTCTATATCAGCCACGATGCCATGTTCGGCGCAAAAATCGAGCATCTCCTGAGTTTCTGGAATGCCGCCAATCATAGAACCGGCTATCGCACGGCGTTTCATGATCAGGTTGAAAACTTCCGGCGATTTATGCGGTGTCGCAGGCGCACCAACCAGCGTCATGGTGCCATCACGCTTCAGCAAGGTGGTAAAATCGTCGAGATTATGTGGCGCAGCTACTGTATTCAAAATGAAATCGAAACTCTTCACATGAGCCGCCATCTCATCGGCATTGCGTGAGTTAACAACTTCATCGGCCCCCAGGGCTTTTGCCGCTTCGCGTTTTGACTCAGAAGTGGTAAATGCCACCACATGCGCCCCCATCGCGTGGGCCAGCTTAATCCCCATATGTCCCAGACCGCCGATGCCGACCACGCCCACTTTTTTACCCGGACCGACCTGCCAGTGACGTAGCGGCGAATACGTGGTGATCCCTGCACACAACAAAGGTGCCACCGCCGCCAGCTGCTCTTGCGGGTGACGAATACGCAGAACATATCGCTCATGAACGACGATTTGTTGTGAGTAGCCGCCCAGAGTATGGCCCGGTTCGTCCGGCGTCGGCGAGTTATAGGTGCCGGTCATGTGATCACAGTAGTTTTCCAGCCCGTCTTCACACTCTTCGCAATGTTTACAACTGTCGACAATGCAGCCGACACCGACCAGATCGCCCGGCGCATGTTTTTCTACCTGATCACCAACGGCTACCACGCGCCCTACAATTTCATGGCCCGGCACGCAGGGATAAACCGTCCCCGCCCACTCGGAACGGACCTGGTGGATATCGGAATGGCAGACGCCACAGTAAGCGATTTCAATTTTGACATCATGCGGTCCCGGTTCACGCCGGGTGATATCCATCGGTTCCAGCGGTTGTTTAGCGGAATATGCACCAACAGCTCTGATCTTCATTGTGTTTACTCCTGATTAGCTATGTGTATTTGGCGATGCCTGATATGTCATCGCGGCAAAACGCGTCCATTGAATATAGCCAATATTTAAACCACCCGATCCAGCCCCAACATGCCGCGAGCCTGAATGAAACAGAGCAGCAACGTTCCCCATAAGGCCATCGTCAGGTAGGGGCTTATACCGAGAATATTGAAGCCGCTTTCAATAATTTGCAGAAGAAACAGCGCCAGCACCATACCAATTATCCGCCCGCTGCCGCCGTCCGGATTAACCCCGCCGAGTACTGCCGCGAGGATTGACACCAGCAAGTAAGATTCGCCATAAGAGGCCTTAGCCGAGTTGAGTTTAGACATCATCAAAAATGCCGCTACCGCACAAAGCAAGGCGGAAATGACATACACCCATATCAGCACCCGACGAGTGTTAATACCGGAGTAAAGTGTTGCTCGTTCGTTAGAACCAATCAGATAAATGGATTTACCGAGCGGCGTTTTCTCCAGCAATATCCACAGCCCCAGCGCCACTGCGGCAAACAACCACATCGGTAGCGGAATACCGAACCATTGCGCATGATTCAACCACAGCACCCATGAGGGATAATTGGCAATGGCGCTACCACCTGTCACCAGAATATTTATCCCTTTGAGCAACGTCATCATCCCAAGCGTTGCAAGAATTGGCGACACTCGAATACCAGCAATCAATACGCCGTTACATAAACCGATTATCACCGCCGCGCCAGCGCCCGCCAGTAACGTAGCGACAACCGTAGCAATACCCGGTGGATACTGAGTCGCCACCCACGCCATCACCAGTGAACAGGCGTTAGCAGTGGCAATAATTGACAAGTTAATGCCACCGCAAAGCATGGTCACCGCCATAGCCAACGCCAGAATGCCCAGCACGGGCATTTGCGAAGCGACGGACTGGAAATTACTTATCGACCAGAAAATCTCCGGCATAGTAATGCTGAACGCGGCAACAGTTAGCACCAGCAGGCCGATCAAGTAAAACTCAACGTTATTACGCCACGATTTTTTCATAGCAGACTCCGGTTCTGATGCTGACTCCACGCCGTGGCGCTAATGCTGGCAACGATGATGATGCCTGTGATCAATGTTTGCCAGTAAGACGAGACTCCCAATAAATTTAGCCCGTTTTGCATTACTGCCAACAACACCACGCCGAGCAAAGTACCGGTTAACGTGCCGCGCCCGCCGAGCAAACTAGTGCCACCAAGCACCACCGCAGCCAGTACTGTCAGCTCATAACCCAGAAGAGAATCGGGGGCGACAGTCATCACCGTCCACGACTGCACTACACCCGCAGCACCAGACATCAATCCCATATAGCCGTAGACGAAAAGTTGCAGTTTCAGCACACTAAAGCCGATGCGACTGGCTGATTCACGATTCCCGCCAAGGGCATAAATTTTGCGCCCTACACTGGTGAAATTCATGATAAACGCTGTCAGCAGCACCACCGTAATCATGGCGATCAGCGGCAGACCAAGGCCATAGTCATAGCCGTCAGCATCGGTGTACTTGAACAACATAACCCCCTGCTCAAACCACGGCGGAAAGTCGTACAGCCACACACCTTTACTCAACCATAACAGCAGGCCATAGAAAATATTCAGCGTCGAGATAGTGATGATGATAGAAGGCACCCGTAGGCGATTAACCAGTAAGGCGTTTATTAAGCCAAGTAAAATGCCGATGCCGCCCGCCAGGGCAAACGCGACAGCGAAGTTGCCACCAATTTTTTGCAGCAACAGCACCATGCCGTATTGCGCAATGATGGTCATTGCTGGAAACGAAATATCAATTCCACCGGAAATCAACACCACAAACAAACCACAGGCGAGAATAGTCAACATGGCATAGTTATTGGCGAGATCGTACAAATTACCGAATGTCAGAAACTCGTCGCTGCGCCAGGCAAGGCCAACAAACAGCACCACAATCAGTAATGCCAGCCAGAATTCATGGCGTTTTTTCAGTTCAGCCATTTACCACCTCCGCAATCCTGGCCTGAGAACTGCTGTCAGGCAGGAAGCTATGGGTGATCTGACCTTTCTGCATTACCAAAATCCGGTGGCTTTGATACCACGCTTCTTCAATTTCATCGCAGATCATCAATACCGCAATGCCATGAGCCGCCAGATCGCTGATAATGCCGTATATTCCTGCTTTGTTGGCGATATCAACACCGACAGTCGGGCTATCGAGAATCAACAGTCGTGGCCCAATCGCCAGCCATTTGGCGATCGATACTCGCTGCGCGTTACCCCCGGAAAGCGTATTCACCGGGAGATGTGGGTCAGAGACTTTGATGGTCAATGCCTTGATTAGCCTGTCCACCAGGTCACGCACTTTAGCTTCACTCAGAAAGCCGAAGCGATCTTTTACCTTGTGAAAAACAGTGCTAATGATGTTGTCTTCAATAGATTGCGCCATCACCAAACCGCGCGACATGCGATCTTCTGAAACATAACCAATACCGTGGCGGATGGCGTCCTGGTTACTATGCAGTGTAACCGGCTGACCGTTGATGAGGATCTCTCCAGCATCCGGTCGGGTCATACCAAACAGACTCAGACATAATTCCGTGCGCCCCGCACCAAGCAGGCCAACAATCGACACCACTTCGCCCGCTTCCACCCGCAAGTTAATATTTTGATATTCCCCATGACGACTTAAATTACGCACCTCCAGCACCGGGGTGCTGGATTTTCCCTGCCACAACTCTCGCACCTGATATTCAAACTCCTGGCCGGTCATCAGAAAACCGAGTTGTTTTGTGGTCATCTCTGCAGCCGGAAAGGTCCCGACCAGCTCACCATCTTTCAACACTGAAATACGGTCGGAAACTTCCATCACCTCTTCCAGACGATGACTGACGAAGACCACGCAGATCCCGCGTTCCCGCAATTGATGCACCACCTGTAATAACCCTTGCACTTCCTGATGGGTCAGCGAAGCGGTTGGTTCATCCATCACGATCAACCGTGCGTCCTGCGCCAGTGCACGGCAAATTGCCACCAGCTGACAGCGGGCAATTGAAAGCTCAGAAACGAGCGTATCCAGTGGCAATGTGACGTTAATACTGGTCATTGCCGCCTGCGCCACCTCACGCAGACGACGGCGGTTAACAAACAGACCGTGGTGATAGTGATTCACGGCGATATTCTCCCAGACACTCAGGTTAGGAAATAAAGAGAGGTCCTGATAAATCACCTGAATCCCCTGCGCCACCGAAGCGGCGGGAGTCAGCTTTGACCAGTTTTTCCCACCAAGCGTAATTTCCGCTCCCTCATCCGGGCGATAAACACCGGACATAATTTTAATCAACGTCGATTTACCACAGCCGTTTTGCCCGGCAAGGCAGTGCACTTCACCCGACATAAAGTCGAGAGAAACATCGCGCAGCGCTCGCGTGGCATGAAACGTTTTGTTGATATGACGAAGGGAAAGGAAGGTTTCCATAGCATCCCCTGGCAATAAGAATCGGGGCTTTCGCCCCGAAGAAATGGATTAATAAAGTGAGTCGATATTGTCTTTGTTGACCAGTAATACCTTATGGAAACGGATAATTCGCTTATCCATATCTACGTCGGCCTTACCGAGATTCTCCATTTCTAATCCAGGTTTGATCTCTTCACCCTTCAGCAACGTGCTGGCGACGGCTGCGAGTGCGTAACCTGCAGAGGCCGGATCGTAAGTAATCCCTTCGGTGATATCACCACTTTTAATCAGTGATGCCGCCTGTGAAGGGATCATCATGCCATAGACTGCGACTTTATTTTTCGCCCGTTTCTCTTTCACTGCACGTCCCGCGCCAATCGGACCGTTTGAACCAAAGGAGACAACCGCTTTCAAGTCAGGATAGGTTTTCATCAGGTCCAGTGTGGTACGACGTGAGTCATCCACACTCTCGGCAACCGGCATGCGGCGGGTAACTTCATGCATATCCGGGTAATGCTCTTTCTGGTATTTCACCAGCAAGTCAGCCCATAAGTTATGCTGCGGCACGGTCAAACTACCCACGTAAATCACATAACCGCCCTTGCCACCCATGCGTTTCGCCATATGCTCAACATATTCAGCGGCAAATTTTTCGTTATCAATGATTTCGATATCCCAGTTAGCACTTGGCTGACCGGGGGATTCGTTGGTCAGAACCACAATTCCGGCATCTCGCGCTTTTTTGAATACCGGTTCCAGCACGTTGGCATCGTTTGGCACAATTGTAATTGCATTAACCTTACGGGCGATTAAATCCTCAATAATTTTAACTTGTTGCGGAGCATCAGTACTTGAAGGCCCCACCTGTGACGCATTAACACCAAAGGCTTTACCCGCCTCAACCACACCTTCGCCCATGCGATTAAACCACGGCATACCATCGACTTTAGAGATATTCACCACGACTTTTTCCGCTGCCTGGAGCGGCGCAGAAATTAGCGCAGCGCCTAATAACAGCGAAGACACCATATTGATAACAAAACGTTTATTCATCATTTCAGCCTCATTGCAGGGTAGTCAGGAAGTGTTCGCCCAAATTAGCGCGCTGGAGAGAATAAGAATTTTCGAATATTTTTATGCAGAATAAACAGCCCTATTTCAGGCAGCTATTAAAAATTTGGTTATAAATATGGACAAAACGGGCAGCAATAATAAGTGTGACATTCATCACGTAAAAAATAGCAAAATAAACAAAATTAGCGATATTTTATGTTTGTGAGCTTATTTCGCGTAGAAAAATAGTTATCTACACAACGTCAATAAGGGCATATTCTTCAAAGATAACGTCCATTTCGGGTGAATAGCATCCTTCTGCCTGGAAAAAACGACGGTGTTCATTACGCCAATATTCAAGACTGAGGTCACCTTCACCTTCCTTACGGGCAAGCTCCGCGGTGACATCAGAAAAGCGCAGTAAATGCAGGCCAATCACTCTGATAACACAGACAGGCTCACCACGGCTATTTTCTACAATCTTATACTCACCAATCATCGGAAATGCGTTGTCTTCAATACATCCCGCCAGCGAACCACAGGAAGCTGTTTTAACACCAGTCGCAATCAACGTTGCGAGGAGATCGGCCAACACTGCTGAATCGCCAAAAGTACAAAAGGAAGCATGGGGATATTTTTGTGAGATTTTTTCTTTTATGGTCATGAGAATATTTTCGCGATTACGGAAAAACAAATCACATCTTAATTACTGTTGATAACCATCAGCAAGAAGATCATTGGTTTTTCGATGCTTAATCTTTTTTATCCGAAGCAGGTCACATTTATGGCTTGATAAATACCTTTGTTAAAACTCACTTTTGTGTATTTCTCTCAAATAATCCCCTGGAAATTACGCCCGGAGATTATAAAGTTCAGGATCATTCATTAGCAAACCATTCCCGCCCCACTCCCTGGGGCTTAAATCTCTTACTATTCACCGTTGCAGGCGTTTCAAATGCGCATCAACCTGCCACACTCCCCCACACCAATTGCCCTTTATGGAACGTTGCGGTTCTCGGCGAGATACGCGCCACCGCCTCGGCGGAACAGGAGGCGTCCACCAGCACAAAACTGGCGTCATCCTGCGCTTTTGGCCACACGCGCTCGCCTTTTTCATTGAGCGGCAATACATCACCGGTGGCTAAAAACAGCGAACGGGACAAATTCTGTTCGTTAGGACGAATATAGAGCTGCGCGTACAGATTGGCTTTTTCCAGCATGTCGCCCAGGCCGTAAGGCGACCAGTGGTCGATAACGCTGTCGGTGCCGGTCATCACTTTTACGCCTTTGTCGTGCAGTTGTTTGAGCGGCATATGCAGCGTGCCAATCGGCACCGTCGAGGCGATAGAAATTTGCTGCGCCGCCATCCGGTGCGCCAGTTCATCTACCTGTTGCTCATTGAGCGTTGCCAGCGCAAAGGCGTGGCTGATGGTCAGCTTGCCCTTCAGTTGCGGCGTTTTCTCCACCGTTTCAACCATATAATTGATGGCTGCCACGCCTGCCGGAGTGGTTTCGTGCAGGTGAATATCAACGCCTTTGTCGTAGTCCAGCGCAATCTGGAACATGGTGTCGAGGGATTTTTCCATCGCGCCATCAACACTGGTCGGGTCCAGCCCGCCGACGTAATGCGCCCCCGCCTGCATCGCTTCGCGCATTAAGGGTTCTGATTTCGACAGCAGCAAACCGTGCTGCGGGAAGGCGACAATTTCACACTCGAAGCCCGCCTGACGTCGCGCCAGCACCGCCTGCAAATTTTGCAGATTTTTCAGGCCGGAAACCGGTTCGATATTGCAGTGGCTGCGGGCAATGGTAGTGCCTTTCGACTGCAATAAATCAATCAGTTTTTCCGCCCTTTCCTGAGTGTACGGTTGCAACTCCGGCAGCATTTTCTGCTCGAGTTTGATCATGTCCTGGATGGTGGTGCCTGCCGGACGATTGAGCGAGCGCCACGGCCCGCCGTAGAAGGTTTTGTCGAGATGAATATGCATGTCGCGGGTGGTGGGCAGCATCAGCTTACCGCCAGCGTCATAGTGCGGCAGCGTGGCGTCCGGATGCTGATTGTTCTCGCGCAGTGCAACAATTTTGCCGTTCTGAATTTCCACAGTCTGGCGCGCCGTGCGGGTCTGCACCGCCACGCCATTTTCGTAGTCAAAACCGGTTTCCAGCAACACGTTGTCGAGATAGTAGTGCGGGTCAGTGATTTTCATGGTGTTATTCGCGTCGCAGTGGGTTGTGCCAGAGACTGCCGCATGGGCGAGCGGCACAGAGGTACCAAACAGCGCGGCGGCGGTGACCATCTTACCGCTCTGGCTCAGAAACTCACGGCGGCTATTGCTTTCTTTCATCTTACGTCCTTACGTTTTAATAATATGAGTGCCCGTTTCACCGCGCAGCGCCGCGGGCAGGCATTCCGGCGTGGTGATAATCACTTCTTTGCCGCCCTGTTCCAGGAACGTCAGGCTGGCGATGATTTTTGGCAACATGCTGCCGGGCGGGAAATGCCCTTCCTGCATATAACGGGTCATAGTGGCAATATCTACACGATCCAGCGCCTGCTGCTGCGGTTTGCCAAAGTGGATACACACTTTTTCCACACCGGTGGTGATCACCAGAATGTCGGCGTGAATTTCACGCGCCAGTAGCGCGGTAGAGAGATCTTTGTCGATAACCGCGTCCACGCTTTGGTAATCCCCCGCTTCGCTGCGTACCACCGGAATGCCGCCGCCGCCCGCACCAATCACCACAAAGCCCTGTTGGATCAGCGCTTTAATAGCAGGTGCTTCGACAATACGTTTCGGTTCCGGCGAGGCGACAACGCGGCGATAGCCCCGTCCGGCATCTTCTACAAAACGCCAGTCCGGGTTTGCCTTTTGTAATGCGTCACGCTGGGTTTCACTGAAGAATGCGCCAATAGGTTTGGTGGGATGAGCAAAACCCGGATCGTTTTTATCCACTTCCACCTGAGTCACCACGGTGACGGCTTTTTTCTCGCCGTGGCGGGCAAGCCGGTTATTCAGCGCCTGTTGGATCAGGTAGCCAATGCCGCCTTGCGTATCTGCCACACAGTTCGCCAGCGGCGTTAGGGGCAGCCCTTCTCGCTCATGGGCAATCTCCGCGCGGCGTAAATCCAGACCGACCTGCGGCCCATTGCCGTGGGTCAGCACAATGTCGTAATCGGAAGCCAGCATTTCCAGCACCGTATCGGCGACGGCTTTCACCGCCTCCGCCTGATGCTCAATCGACTGGCTGGCGTTATCTTTGATAATGCTGTTGCCACCAATGGCAACGACCACAAGTTCTTTCATGTTGTTATGTCCGCTACAGAGGGTGATGGGATTATGAGAGTGAGGTTGCCCCTCTCCCCAGAAGGGAGAAGGGATCGTAAGGTGCGTTTGCAGGTCAGACGCCGTAACGTTCGCACCAGCCGAGAATGGCTTTCTCGAAGCAGGCGAATGGTGGATGCACAATGCCCGCACCAATCATGCCGACGCCCGCATCTTTATGGGCGATGGCGGTGTTGATCACCGGCAGAATGCCGCTGCTGCCCACGCGGGTGATGTCGATTGCCGACGGCACGCCCATAAAACCGAGCAGCGGAATGGTGACGTTGGGGTTTTCACCGAGAGTGATTTCACGCATCTGGCGGGAGAAATCGATAGCCTCTTCCACCGTACCGCCCACCAGCGCGACGATAGCAGGCGCGGTCGCCATGGCAAATCCGCCAATGCCGTAGGTTTCAGTGATGGCGCTGTCGCCGATATCCAGCCCCGAATCTTCCGGCTTATAACCGGCAAACATCGGGCCGATCACCTGCTGCGCCGGACCGGTAAACCATTGCCCCGGTAATCCGCTGACCCGCAGGCCGAACTCGACGCCGTTACGCGCCATGGTGGTGACCACGGTGCTGTATTCGATGCCGTGCGCCGCATCCATCGCCGCTTTACACATCGCCATCCACGTCGGGCCGGAGAAGTAGTCACTGCTGGCGACAAACTCAAACACTTCGCGCTGTTGCTCGACGGAATAGCCCGCCTGAATAATCCCCGGCGTCAGCGCCTGAATCAGCAACGTCGTCCCGGCGTTATTACGGTTATGGCATTCATCGCCCATATGCAGCGCTTGCGCCAGCATTAAGCGCAGATCGATTTCGCCGATAATTTTCATCGCGTCGCGCAGCATTGGCCCCTGCACATCGCGCATCCAGTTGAGGCGGTCAATCACGCTCTGGTCGTTAGCGCCCATACGCAAAATCTTCGCCATCTGCTCGCTCATGTTGGTGTAAGCGATGTTGCCGTAGGTTTTGTTTTTCACGATGTGCATAAACATCGAGGCCGAGGTAACACCCGCCATCGATCCCACACAGTCATGTTCGTGGCACGGCGAGAAGGTGATCTCCCCGGAGGCCGCCAGTTCAGCCGCCTCGTCGAGATCTTTCGCCAGCCCTTCGAACACCAGCGCCCCGGTGACCGCGCCTTTCATCGCGCCGCACATTTTTTCCCAGGTGATCGGCGGCCCGGCGTGAAGAATGGTTTTCGGCCTCATGCCCGGCACCACGTTAATCGCCTGATCAAAACCAATCAGCACCGGATGTGACTGAATAATGCGCTCCAGCGCCTGCTGATTCGCGGAGGCGATTTTGTCCGCCAGCGGGGAATCGGCAATGTTGTCCAGCGCCTGCACCACTTGCATATTGCCCTGCCCCGGCGGCGTCCAGTCGAGTTGGGTCACTTCTACATGCTGCTTTTTCAGATCATCGCTAAACATGGCGATGCCGACGTTAATAACGTTCAACGGTTGGCTAAATAGTGACTGGCTCATCAGGCTTCCTCCCCTTTGCAGATAAATTCACGCGCCAGCAATCCGGTATTGGTGCTACTGCTGGCCAGAATCACTCCGGCATCAAGCAGCATCTGGCTTTGTTGTTCTAATGATGGCGTATCAAGATCGGTACCCAGCACATAGGCGAGAATGATCAACTCACGTCCTTCGACAGCGGCGATCGCTTTCGCCTCTTTGATCGCCTCGATGGTGGAACCGACCGGATCTTCATGCGATCCAAACCCGAGCACAAAATCCATCACGATCACCGCCACTTCTGGATCGCGCGCTTCTTCGATCAACCGGCTGATGCGGTTGGTCGGGTCAATCATTGGATGCGGCTTGCCGTTGGTAAAATCGTCATCGCCAAAGTCGAGGAAGGTGTGTTTGATGCTGCGGTTGATATCTTGCAGGCGGAATTCCGGATCGGGCTGGATGTTGCTATAAACATCGCCATGTTTTTCCATCACCGCGAACATGGTTTCGTCACACAGCGTGCCGCCGCAGAACAGGCCACGAATGTATTTCTGCTGCGGTTGCAGACGCGCACGCACATCCGCAATCAACGGCTGGTTCAGGGTATGCAAGTCGAGATGTTCTTGTTTCACACCGGAGAGCATCACCGCTTTTAGTGCCGCCTCTTTGGTGCCGCGAGCAAACTGTAGCCCCTGCTCATCCACTGGCGTTTCGCCACGACCGAGGAAGCAGACTACCACTGGCTTACGGCAGGCGCGTGCGCGTTCCAGCACTTTGCGGGCCACCGCAGGCGCTGGCGGTTTGGAGATAAGCACAATGATTTCAGTTTGCGGATCGTTTTCCAGCATCCCGATGGCGTCGAGCATCATCAGGCCGCCGATTTTCTCGCTCAGGTCGCGCCCGCCGGTGCCGATCAGTTGCGAAACGCCGCCGCCAAATTCATGAATGCGGACGCTCAGCTCCTGGCTGCCGGTGCCGGATGCGCCAACAATACCGATGTTGCCGCGACGCACGGCGTTACCAAAGCAGAGCGCCGCGCCGTTGATAATCGCCGTACCGCAGTCTGGCCCCATCATCAGCAGCCCTTTTTCGTGGGCCAACTGTTTGAGCGCCAGTTCATCTTCAACTGAGACGTTATCGGAAAACAGCATCACGTTAAGATCGTTTTGCAGCGCCTGACGCGCTTCACGAGCAGCAAACAGACCGTTGACCGAAATCACCGCCAGGTTACTTTCCGGGATATGCTTTTTGGCGCTGGCAATAGTGGCGTAACGCGCCTCGTGCGGGCCGCTTTGCGCTTTGCTGTTGAACAGTTCTTCAATCTCCACCAGCAACTGCTCGTTGTCTGCGCCCGCTTTGCCGTTGATGACAATCATCAGATCGCCGTTTTTCGCCTGTTCCAGCTCCGGCGTCAGCAGTCCTAAATTCTTCAGCACGCCTTTGTTCATTTCGGTCGCCATCGCCACAAATGCCTGCTCGACGCCGTCGAGTTTATTTGCGCGCGTGGAGATGGACATCAGCGAGACAGAATCAAAATAGGTATTCGGTTTAATGACTATTTTAACTGACATAATTCCCTCCGTAGGTTTGGCTCAGCGCACAACCATCGGCCATGCCATACAGCATGTCGCAGCCGGAACTGGAGCCAATATGTTTAATTTTTTCTATTGCCTGAGTTGCGTTCCCAGGGATGTCATAAATAATGTTATGAATAAAACGATGAATATTTTCCCGGCAGCGTTGTTGTAATGCGGCTTCCAGCGTTATGGCACTTAATAACGTGGTATTATTTCTGCCGCGTTGCAGACCGAGATAAAATTCCTCTTTGTATTTTTCCGCCGGATGTCCGGAAATAAATAAAATAAGCGCCAGACCTGTTAAATAATCGTCGGCTGATGGCGTAAGGCCAATCCCTAAGCCCATCATACTGGCGACTGCTGAGGCGATATTTTGTTTATCGTTTACGGCCTGAATAACTGCCCGTCGTTTAATATGTAATTCTTTATTTAACGCCTGATAAAACGGATTATCGCCGCAATAATTAAACAGGGTTTCATTTTCCCCCAGGTGCTGATGAATAATGTCATGCCACTGTTGCCAGGCGATAAGGTGAAAATTCACAGCGGTCATTTGCAAGGTTGGGGACAGCCAACGCCGACAACGACTCATCTCTATATGAAGATGTTGACCAACCGTAATGCCTTGATCGTCAAACTGAACCTTATCACCATGCCGGAACAGACCATCAAAGTGAGTGAGTGCCAACCGACAACTGTTTGGCGCATTGTCGTACTCTTCACAAAGCAGCGTCAGCAACTGCTGGCGGGCCGGAAGTGCGATATTTACCGCTCTGGCAAAGACCTGTTCAACCTGTCCTTGCCCCCGCTGCGCCAGAAAATCAGCATCCGCAGTTAGCGCCCACACACACCGTCTTTCTGGTGTGTTGATAGCAAGCCTCCCGGTTTATGCACCTGCGGCAATCAGTAACTGCGCAATCTCTTCAAAGCCTCGTTCCCGCGCCAGTTCCAGCGGCGTTTTGCCATATTTATCCGTCATGTGCGGGCTGGCACCGTGTTCCAGCAATAACTGGACAATCGCCTGCTGTTTAATCCCGCCATCATTAAGCACAATTGCTTCCAGTAGCGGCGTCCAGCCAACATGGTTGGTCTGGTTAACGTTAATCTCCGTATGCGCCAAAAGCTCTTTTACAATACTTAAATGGCCTTTTTCACAGGCAGGCGTCAGGCCGACACCGCCAAAACGGGTGACGCAATTAAGATCGGGTTTAGCCGGTAAAATAATCCGTAACAGGGTTAAATCGCCGGTCAGGCAGCTAATTAAAAAAGGATTTGAACATATTTGATCTTGCTTATTAATATCTGCTCCGGCATCAATTAATGCCTGAACGCAAGCATATTGCTGATATAAACTTGCCAGCGTAATTGCCGTTTTCCCCTGACGATCGCAGGTATTAATATCGACACCCAGCGCAAGGCAGGTTTTTACTTTATCGATATCACCCTGTTGCGCAGCCAATAAATAGTCGGCAGGTAGATTTTTTATAGTCATTCACATTCCCCTGATTTTTGTGGCTGTTTTCGATGAATTGAGAATAGCAACGATAATCTGATAAAAGAACCCGCTTAAATTTAATTCGCCGTATTTCGCCTTTTTGTTGAATGATGTTCAACAATCTTTTCGCAGTGTGCGGTAGTGCAATATTTGTTTCTTTGACCCGATACCCTTTCACTCAATCAGGTTTTATTTCTCTATAGTCTGCACATGTAAGAGTAGCTTTCGTCCATGTCTAACCAGAGGGGAACAAGATGAACGGGCTCACGGCAACGGGTGTCACCGTCGGTATTTGTGCAGGGCTTTGGCAGTTAGTGTCTTCACATGTCGGGCTCTCTCAGGGATGGGAATTATTAGGAACCATTGGCTTCGTCGCCTTTTGCAGTTTTTATGCCGCAGGCGGCGGTAAATCGGGGTTTATCAGAAGTCTGGCGGTTAATTATTCCGGGATGGTGTGGGCGTTTTTCGCCGCGCTGGCTGCCGGCTGGCTGGCCTCGGTGAGTGGATTGTCCACGTTCTGGGCGAGCGTGATTATGACTGTACCCTTCTCGGCGGTGGTGGTCTGGCAAGGACGTTTCGGTTTATTGTCTTTTATTCCCGGAGGCTTTCTCGGCATGACGCTATTTTTTGCCAGCGGGATGAACTGGACAGTGACATTACTGGGTTTTCTGGCGGGTAACTGCGTGGGGATAATTTCAGAATATGGCGGACAAAAATTAAGCGAAGCGACGACTAAACGCGACGGGTATTAAAAGTTATTCAAAAATGATTATCTATCTTTAACCGATACCTCTACAGTCATGGCTGGAGAAATTCATATTCGATAATGGCGGGAATGGTTTAATGAACTCAATTTTTACCGAAGAGAATCTGTTGGCATTTACTACCGCTGCGCGTTTTGGCAGTTTCAGTAAAGCCGCAGAAGAGTTGGGTTTAACCACTTCCGCCATTAGCTACACCATCAAGCGAATGGAAACAGGGCTGGATGTGGTGCTGTTCACTCGCAGTACCCGAAGCATTGAGTTAACGGAGTCCGGGCGTTATTTTTTCCGCAAAGCTACCGACCTGCTGAATGATTTTCACGCCATCAAACGCAGCATCGATACTATTTCGCAGGGTATAGAAGCACGGGTGCGCATTTGTATTAACCAACTGCTTTATACGCCCAAACACACCGCACGCTTATTACAGGTACTGAAAAAGCAGTTTCCAACCTGCCAGATTACCGTGACGACCGAAGTGTATAACGGCGTCTGGGATGCGATTATTAATAATCAGGCGAATATTGCTATCGGCGCGCCCGACACACTGCTGGACGGCGGCGGCATTGATTACACGGAGATTGGCGCAATTCGCTGGGCTTTTGCTATCGCCCCGGATCACCCATTAGCCTTTGTGCCGGAGCCGATCGCCGAAAGCCAACTGCGTCTCTATCCTAATATCATGGTGGAGGACACCGCGCATACGATTAATAAAAAAGTGGGCTGGTTGCTGCATGGGCAGGAGTCGATTCTGGTGCCAGATTTCAACACCAAATGTCAGTGCCAGATTTTAGGTGAAGGGATTGGTTTTTTGCCGGATTACATGGTCCGTGAGGCGATGACGCAATCCCTGCTGGTTACCCGACAAATCCATAATCCGCGCCAGGATTCACGCATGTTACTGGCGACTCAGCATTCTGCTACGGGTCAGGTGACGCAGTGGATTAAAAAACAATTTGCGCCAAATGGCATATTAACAAGGATCTATCAGGATTTACTGCATCGGGAGAATTAATACCCGGCACTCTCCCGATGCACTCTGAACTGCGGCTTATATCAACCACCCGCTTTCATTACCCATTCAGAGATAAATTTATCACCCGGTACTGGCGGGGAGAACAAATAGCCCTGCAAAAAGTGAACGCCTTTGCCGATCATTAAATCCGCCTGCTCCTGGGTTTCTACCCCTTCCGCCACGATACTCAGACCAGGCTTACGCGCCAGTTCGACAATATTGTCCACAATATGACCGGATATTTCGTCGACACTCGCCATTTGCACAAACGACTTGTCAATTTTAATAAAATCGACCGGAAACGCCTGCAGATAACGATAGGTCGCATAACCCGTACCAAAGTCATCCAGCGCAAAGGTAATGTTGTGCTGATGAAGGCTGTCAAATATCGCTCTGGCTTCTGGCGTTACCGGAATAGGGTTACGTTCCGTTAGCTCGAGAACCAGTTTGATTTTATCGTTACCTAATTTCTTAACCAGGTTCAGACACTCTTTTTCAAATCCCGCAGCCAAAAAACAACCCGCCGAGACGTTGATGCCAATATGGAAATTGTCCGGCAGCAAATGTTTTACCGGCATCAGAATATCCGCAGTCTGTTTCATCAACTGGCGAGTCATTATGACGATAAGACCAGATGACTCCGCCAGAGGAATAAACTGATCCGGTGGGATAATTCCCGTTTGTGGATGTTCCCAGCGGACAAGCACCTCACAGCCCGTCAGTACCCCAGTCTGCGCGCAGAAAACCGGTTGGATCCACGGTTTAAATTCATGGTTTTCCAACGCCAGACTGATGGCTTCAGGCGTGACGATATGGTGACAACGGTTATCAGGAATATAAAAATTATTTTTATTTCCCGTGCCACTGATGACTTGCGGATGATATTGAAAAAAGATATCCCGCCAGAAGGTAATATCACTCTGGATGCCTAGTTTTTCATACAGCTGCTTCTTTTGATGTGAAATTGTCTTTGCACTGCGATTTCTGTACTGTGAGATTTCTGTAACCGACATTCCCTCCATTAGCAGCTTGAGTAAAAGCCGTTCTTTTTCGGACACGATACCAGGCAACGTCAAATTCACCGTTGCCCCGAACTCTTCCAAAAAAACACTCAAATCATGCGAAGCCATTGAACACACCTTGATTAAATCTTGTGCGCCAGCTAAATCTGCGAGTCTTCACTCTGACTGATAAAGCTGGCTGCAAGAAAATGACACAGAGAGCCGAATTATCTCCCGTTCGGCTCTCTCTCCTTTTACTCATTATTCAGATCAGAATTGCCACTTAATGCCAACCATTGCAGAGGTGTCATTATATCCCCTATCGGCAACCTGAACGCCCACATTCCCCCAGACATTCAGGTTGGCATTTAGCTGTCCTTCCACCCCGGTTTTTATCTCAGCAATATTTCGGGCTCCATCCTGAGTGACGGACACGCCATCCATACTGGTGCTGAAATCCTTACTGTTATGCAGCCAGTTCACTTCTACAAACGGCTGGAACTCGCGGGATTTACCGTCATCCATTTTATGGTGGCTCTTCAGCCAGGTTTTTACGCCAAGTCGGGTTTGAACATTGCCATCACCGTTGCTATGAACGAGGGTTCCGTTGCTTTCGCGGTGATTATCGGCTTTGACTCCCATCCAGGTAACCTGTGCTTGCGGCTGAACATACCATTCATTACGCGTTCCCTGGCTGCCATTAAATTCAGCTAATTTGTGTTTGTATCCAGCTTCCAGTGAAGCGGTAAATCCTTTTGATTTATAGGATTCACTTTGTAAGTCATCCCCTTTCACTGTGTTATCAAACCAGCTGTACTGCGCCCAACTGTCGAGATACGCGCCATTACGCGACTCGTCATCGGCATACCAGGTGGCATAGAGGCCTGTGCTATATCCGTTCACACTCGCTTTTGCACGATAACCAGTTCGCGAGGAAATGGTTTTGCTGTCGCTGTTGCCATATCCCGCCATGACCCCAACATGCCAGCTGTCGCTGCCGTTTTGGCTCCACTGCGCGATATCGCCTCCCAGTTGCAGAACATAGCGATTGCTTTGGGTTTTCAGCTGGCCGCTGCCATCACGCCATTTATTATGACCACCTTCATGGCGCATCCACATAGTGGTTTGTTTCTGCTCACCCGTCACCATGTCGGTATAGTACGTATTACCCAGACGCTCATGCAGACGCGTGGTGAACATGGTATTCGCTGCTGCAAGGTTCGCAATGTAGCTACCCGCCTCCGGTCGCAGGTCATTATCCACATTCAGATCCGGACCCGGCGTAGGTGTCGGGTTAGGGTTCGGCTCTGGATTCGGGTTTGGCTCCGGATTCGGCATTGGGTCTGGCTCCGGCTGCAGTTCAGGAGAATCACTGCCGCTGGTCAGATACCAGTTACCACTATTTGCCCCTTGTCCACGCGCGAGAGTGTAGTCATATGCCCCCGCAACGATACGCCCAGCCTGAACAAATTCGCCCTCAGACTTACCGTCAACATGGATAAGTTCGATACCGTTAAGGGTTTTCGCACCTGTACCGCCAGCGTTATTCACCGTAACGGCAGTCGTGCCGCTAGTATCGCCCTCGACAACCAATTTATCGGTTACTGAGTCATCGCCATTCAGTACCGTATTCATTACTAGTTGACCGTTATTACCGTGGTAGTTCCCCTTCACCACTAACACATTGCCAGCTTGCTGTCCTGACATTCCGGTCATCAGCGTACCGTTGTTGGTCAGATTGCCGCCCAGGGTGTAATTCACAGACGCAGCCGCTCTTTTTTCAGCGCTATTATTCAACGCCAGGGTACCGTTGTTCTCAACGTTTGCGCTACCCAATCCCTGCGCATGACTTACCAGGACATTAGCCGAATTAGCAATGTTCACATTCGCCGTCAGGTTGCTGTTATCGCCCGCGATGTCCAGCGTGCCGCCCTGAATATTCAGCTCTCCGCTCCCCGTTAACGAACCGGTTGAAGTGCCCCCGTTGGTAACCGTCAGACTGCCGCCATTTAAGCTCAGCAGTGAATCGGCGCTGCCATTGAGCGTGCCCACGGTCTGGCTGTGACCATTCATATCCAGTTCAGTCTCTGCCGCCAGACGCAGTTCATGGGTATTACCCAACACGTTATCGTTATTCAACAAAAGCGTCCCACTGCGCAGATCGGTAACACCGGTATAGTCGTTGTCTTTGTTAGAAAGCGATACGGTCTGACCCTTCTGGCTGCTGAATGCCAGGTCACCACTGCCGGTAATCTTTGCGCTGAGATCGGCGGCATTCTCGCTTTTACCGTTAGAGCTCAGCACCAGAGCATCGCTGTCGGTAGCCTGCAATTCAAGCTGGGTCAGGCCGTAACCGATATACAGACCGTCATTGTTTACCCCACTCGTCAGACGATAGTCGTAAGTGCCGACGGCCGCTTTTTGCCCATTCTGCTGAATATCACGTTGGGCGCTGCTGGAGAGGATTTGCCCATTTTTATCCTGCAATTGCAGATTGCCCGCATCGCCCAGAACTTCCGCACCTTGCGCATCAACCAACTTAATGGTGCTGTTACCATCATCGACTTCAGTGAGCGATAACGCAGAGTCAATATCACGAGATACTGAGCGGACAACGTCACTGTCAGAAACCTGAATCACACCCTCGCCGCGCAAATCCAGCGTTTTACTAACGTTGACTGTCCCTTCTGTCATCTGTGCACCAGCTGCAAGGGCACCAAAATCAACGGTTCCGCCGGAGAATCCCAGAGAGCTAATAGAATGAGCGCCCTTACCTACTGTTACCTGACTTCCCTGACCCGCAGTGATCCCGCCTCTCTGCAGAAACTCAGCATTCTTTTCCAGGTTAAATGTCGTGTTCTGGAACGCCAGTGAACCCTGGAACCAGTCTGTATAAGCAAACTCATCGAAGGAGAATTCGTGATTCCCCATGTTTATTTCAACAATGCCTCTACCTTCAAGATCGTTATCAAATACCCAATCTTTATTGGCATTGATTTGCAGTTTGCCATCAACATCCAGTTCTGCACGGCCGATGTTCTTGTCTTCAGAAATAACAGCTACAGCATCGGAAGCAACATCAATATATCCGCTGAATGCATAGTTATTGCCGGTCAGCGTCACTGTCCCACTGTCGATACTTATTGTACCGTTGCCAGAAATCTTATTGGCAAAGGTCATGCTATCGTCAGCCTTCAGGTGTAATTTCCCGCGGTTGGTGATTTCTGCTGTACCTATATTTTGGGTGATCCCTAAAGCGCCATTTTGCTCAATTTTGACTTTACCGCTAAAGGCAGAGTTATCACCGGTTAAGTAAGTCGTGCCATTGAGCGCATTGATATAGCCCAGGCCCTCGCTGCCACTGACAATATCCGCGGAAATAGTCGCGTTTTTATCCGTGTGGTTTAAGGTGATTTTCTTCTCGGATGTCGAAGCCCACACAAACTCAATTTTTTCGGCATCAATAATCCCTGCAGCCTTCGCTGCGCTTCCTTCCTGTGCACCTAACGCTAACTCAGAGTTGGTGCTTAAACTAATAGTCGGCGCAGAGATTTTACCACCTTCCGAAACAGCAAGTGTTGTATCGGAGTTTTGATCATAATAACCCAGGCTAATTTTCTCACTGGCATTAACTTCACCGCCGTTATTAACTGACAGGTACTGATTGCCACCGTAACTGCCGTAAACGCCCATAAAGAAGGTTTTAGAATTTACCTGGCTGCCTTCACCGCTGACATTTCCCTGCAAATAGGTCAGACGGCTGGTGCCCTTAACATGGATTTTGCCGCCGTTGGAGACATTAAAATAGCCTCTATCGTGGGTAATATTAGAGTAAGACTCATATAAATCATCAGCATATAACTCGCTGCCAGCATTGGCGACGTTCAGAAACCCCGTCCCTTTTAACAAAAAGTTAAGCGAGCCATTGATATGCACCTTCCCTCCAGTGATATCCAATCCACCACCAGAAGCGAGAGTCAGACGCGGACGGGAAGTATCTGTCGCATTGATTACCAGATTGGCATTGTCAGTCACCGTAATACGGTAATCGATGCTCTGGTTCTCTTTGCCAAAATCAATAGTTTTATCCTGGTTTACGATGACATCATCGGCGAATACCAGAGATGAATATAAACTTATCGCGCTAATTAAAACAGCCCGGGACTTTTTTCCTTTTACTCTGCTCCCCAGCTCAGAGCAGACGCTCCAACAGTTACGGGACCTGTTCCACTTTAGCCGATATATTTTATTCATCACAATCTCCAGCAATACATCCAAATAAAACCAAGATTGCATAAACAGCAACGCATTAAATGCCATTCCGGTTACTGTTCATCGCATATAAAAATTCAAAAATTTTGCATAGCATTGGCAACCACATATCTGAGTATGTAGTTCAGAGGGTAATAAAATAGCAAGTTATTACTTAAAACTTATTTTAAGTTAACACTCTTAACTTTATCATTACATTCCCCCCCAGTCTCTAATACCTGCGCATTATATGTATCCAGGAACTCAAATCAACTCAAAATATAAACAAAAGCAGGAGAAATACATTTAATATACAGCCGGTAAAAGTGGTAACTCTTATTAGGTATCAAAATATAAGAATCGTCTTATTAATAAATATATAACCCTATAGGACTGAATCCATTCAGCTAATACAAAATAAAATCGTTAATTAATAAAATATAAAATCATGAAGTGATACAAGAGGAATTTCAGGATATGACATGACAATCATATATAATATATGCATAATTTTTTACAGCGAGTCAATGATTCCCGCGCCATATGCAGACATGGCGCGGTTTTATGCAATAACAATCACGCGTCCGGGAACATCACGCTATGGCCCGGCGCTTCACGATGGAGATGGATAAAGTTAAGGTGCCGCTCGTACTGGTCGAGAATATCGGTGATCACCTGCTCTTTGCTGTAGTCCATCAGGTCGTTGCCCTGGCTGCCTTCTAACAGGAAGGTTTCCAGCCGGTAGTAGGTCGATTTCCCGCTACGTGCGCGGTAGGTAAAGCCCGGCACCGAATATTGCTGCGGCCAAATCTGATAGACAAAGTTTTGCTCTTCGCCCATATGCACCAACAAATCCAGATGCCCCAACTGTTGTCCCTCTTCCGGCGGCAGGCTTTTTAGCTCCACGTACGCGCCGCGTAACCGCAGCTCCTGCGCCACTTCTTCCATTGCCGGGTAACAGACCGTCTCCATCATCTGCTTAGTGTAACGCGTGCCCGGATAATTCATCAGGCGCGAGAGACGTTTTTTCCAGCTCAGGCGATCCTGAAGCCCCAGCGGTCGCGGCGCGGTATCGCGGTTGGCACTTTCACGGCGGTAATCTTCTACCTTCAGAGATTTATACAACCCCGCCATCACGAAGAAGATCACAAAGCTGAACGGCAGGCCCATAATCACCGTGGTGTTTTGCAGCGCGGATATCCCGTTGGTCATCAGCATGCCTAGCGTCAGCAGGCCAATCGCCACCGACCAGAAGACGCGCAGCCAGCCGGGGGCGTCGCTGTTGATATCTTTAAGCTGCGAGGTGAAATTCCCCAGCACCAACGCACCGGAGTCCGCCGAGGTCACATAAAACAGCAGGCCAGTAATGGTGGCGACGGAGGCGCTAAAGGTAAACGCCGGATACTGCGCCAGCAGGCTGTAGAAGCCGCGCTCCGGATGGACCATCGCTTCCTCGGCAAATGCCGCGCCGCCGTGGATGATTTCATACAGCGCGCTATTGCCGAATACCGAGAGCCATAACAGCGTGGAGGTAAACGGAATAATCAACGTGCCCAGCACGAACTGGCGAATGGTACGCCCACGCGAGATACGCGCCAGGAACAGGCCGACAAACGGCGACCATGCCACCCACCATGCCCAGAAGAAGAGCGTCCAGTTATTCATCCACTCAACCGGACGGTCGAAGGCAAAACTGTTGAGCGTCATTCCCATAAAGCGATTCACATAGTCGCCAACGTTCAGCACCAGCGCATTAAGCAGGAACGAGGTGTCGCCCATAAACAGCACGAACAGGATCAGCCCCAGCGCCAGCGCAACGTTGAGTTCCGATAACACACGAATGCCCTTATCGACACCGGAGGTGACAGAGATCGTTGCGATGATCACCGACAAGGCGATCAGTGCCGCTTTCGCCGCCATTGAATCAGGAATATCAAACAGTACGCTCAAGCCATAGTTAAGCTGCACCACACCGATACCGAGCGTAGTGGCAATACCGAAGATGGTGCCGATCACCGCTGCAATATCCACTGAGTGACCTATCGGCCCGTTAATCCGTTTACCGAAGATCGGGTACAGCGCTGAGCGGATGGTGAGCGGCAAATTATAACGATAGCTAAAGTATCCGAGCGCCATGCCCATCAGCGCATACATCGACCAGCCGGTTAAGCCGTAGTGAAACAGCGTCCAGACCATCGCCTGACGCGCGGCCTCAATCGTCTGACCCGCGCCTTCCGGCGGCTGCATATACTGCGTTACCGGTTCGGCTACGGAGAAGAACATCAGGTCGATACCGATCCCGGCAGCAAACAGCATCGCCGCCCAACTCAGCAGACTGAATTCCGGTTTGGATTGTTCTGGCCCGAGCTTCACCGAACCAAAACGCGAACAAGCGATACAGACCACAAAGACAATATAGAGCGTTGCCGCCAGCAGATAGTACCAACCGAAGGTTTTAGAGACCCAGTCCAGCGTGCGGCCAATCCACAGGGCCGAGAAGTCGCGAAACAGGATCGTTGTCAGGGAAAACAACAAAATCAGTCCGGCGGAGGTGTAAAACACCACCGGATTGATTTTGTCCTTTTCCCTGCTGTGTGAAAGGTCTGTCATCCAGTATCCCCACTGTTATTGTTACCATTTAAAATCAAATTCGTAACAATTAAGACACATTTTATATTGAACGTCCAATCAATAACCGCTTTAATAGATAAACAACGCTGATGAATGGAGTGGCGAAAATGCCCAAATTGGGGATGCAGTCGATCCGGCGCAGACAACTGATCGACGCCACGCTGGAAGCAATAAATGAAGTGGGCATGCACGATGCAACGATCGCGCAGATCGCCCGCCGTGCAGGCGTTTCTACGGGGATCATCAGCCACTATTTCAGGGACAAAAATGGTCTGCTGGAAGCAACCATGCGCGATATCACCAGTCAGCTGCGTGACGCGGTTTTGAATCGATTACATGCACTTCCGCAGGGCAGTGCAGAGCAGCGATTACAGGCGATTGTTGACGGGAATTTCGATGAAACGCAGGTCAGTAATGCTGCGATGAAAGCCTGGTTGGCGTTTTGGGCCAGCAGTATGCATCAGCCGATGCTTTACCGTTTGCAGCAGGTGAGCAGCCGCCGCTTGTTGTCGAATCTGGTGAGCGAATTTCACCGCGAGTTACCGCGCCAACAGGCACAGGAAGCGGGCTACGGCCTTGCCGCGCTGATTGACGGATTATGGCTGCGCGCGGCACTGAGCGGCAAACCGCTGGATAAACCTCTCGCACACTCGCTGACCCGTCACTTTATTACTCAGCATTTACCCACCGATTAACCGAGGAGACGTGATGTCCCGAATGGCAGAACAGCAGCTTTATATACATGGTGGTTATACCTCCGCCACCAGCGGTCGCACCTTCGAGACCATTAACCCGGCCAACGGTAACGTGCTGGCGACCGTGCAGGCCGCCGGGCGTGAGGATGTCGATCGCGCCGTGAAGAGTGCCCAACAGGGGCAAAAAATCTGGGCGGCGATGACCGCTATGGAACGCTCGCGTATTCTGCGTCGGGCCGTTGATATTCTGCGTGAACGCAATGACGAACTCGCAAAACTGGAAACCCTCGACACCGGAAAAGCGTATTCGGAAACCTCAACCGTCGATATCGTTACCGGCGCGGACGTGCTCGAGTACTACGCCGGGCTGATCCCGTCGCTGGAAGGCAGCCAGATCCCATTGCGTGAGACGTCATTTGTCTATACCCGCCGCGAACCGCTGGGCGTAGTGGCAGGGATTGGCGCATGGAACTACCCGATCCAGATTGCCCTGTGGAAATCCGCCCCGGCGCTGGCGGCAGGCAATGCAATGATCTTCAAACCGAGCGAAGTCACCCCGCTTACCGCGTTAAAGCTGGCTGAAATTTACAGCGAAGCGGGCCTGCCGGACGGTGTATTTAACGTGTTGCCGGGCGTGGGCGCGGAGACCGGGCAATATCTGACCGATCATCCGGGCATTGCCAAAGTGTCATTTACCGGCGGTGTCGCCAGCGGCAAAAAAGTGATGGCTAACTCGGCAGCTTCCTCCCTGAAAGAAGTGACCATGGAGCTGGGCGGTAAATCGCCGCTGATCGTTTTCGACGATGCAGATCTCGATCTCGCCGCTGATATCGCCATGATGGCGAACTTCTTCAGCTCCGGTCAGGTGTGTACCAACGGCACCCGCGTCTTCGTTCCGGCGAAATGCAAAGCCGCATTTGAACAAAAGATTCTGGCGCGCGTTGAGCGCATTCGCGCGGGCGACGTTTTCGATCCGCAAACTAACTTTGGCCCGCTGGTCAGCTTCCCGCATCGCGATAACGTGCTGCGTTACATCGCTAAAGGCAAAGAGGAAGGCGCGCGCGTACTGTGCGGCGGCGATGTACTGAAAGGCGATGGCTTCGATAACGGCGCATGGGTTGCACCTACCGTGTTCACCGATTGCCGCGACGAAATGACCATCGTGCGCGAAGAGATCTTCGGTCCGGTGATGTCGCTTCTCACTTATGAATCTGAGGACGAAGTGATTCGCCGCGCCAATGATACCGACTACGGTCTGGCGGCGGGTATCGTGACGGCGGACCTGAACCGCGCGCATCGCGTCATTCATCAGCTGGAAGCGGGTATTTGCTGGATCAACACCTGGGGCGAATCCTCTGCTGAGATGCCCGTTGGCGGCTACAAACACTCCGGCATTGGTCGCGAGAACGGCGTGATGACGCTCCAGAGTTACACCCAGGTGAAGTCCATCCAGGTTGAGATGGCTAAATTCCAGTCCATATTCTAACCAGGAGGTTTATTTGCAATTTGACTACATCATTATTGGTGCCGGCTCAGCCGGCAACGTCCTCGCTACCCGTCTGACTGAAGATCCGAACATAACCGTGCTGCTGCTTGAAGCAGGCGGCCCGGACTATCGCTTTGACTTCCGCACCCAGATGCCCGCCGCGCTGGCATTCCCGTTACAGGGTAAACGCTACAACTGGGCCTATGAAACGGAACCTGAACCGTTTATGAATAACCGCCGCATGGAGTGCGGACGCGGTAAAGGCCTGGGTGGATCGTCGCTGATCAACGGCATGTGCTACATCCGTGGCAACGCGCTGGATCTCGACAACTGGGCGCAAGAACCTGGCCTGGAGAACTGGAGTTATCTCGACTGCCTGCCCTACTACCGCAAGGCCGAGACTCGCGACGTGGGCGAGAACGACTACCACGGCGGTGATGGCCCGGTGAGCGTCACCACCTCCAAACCCGGCGTCAATCCGCTGTTTGAAGCGATGATTGAAGCGGGCGTGCAGGCGGGCTACCCGCGCACGGACGATCTCAACGGTTATCAGCAGGAAGGTTTTGGCCCGATGGATCGCACCGTCACGCCGCAGGGCCGTCGCGCCAGCACCGCGCGTGGCTATCTCGATCAGGCCAAATCGCGCCCTAACCTGACCATTCGTACTCACGCCATGACCGATCACATCATTTTTGACGGCAAACGCGCGGTGGGCGTCGAGTGGCTGGAAGGCGACAGCACCATTCCGACCCGCGCGGCGGCGAATAAAGAAGTGCTGTTATGTGCAGGCGCGATTGCTTCACCGCAGATCCTGCAACGCTCCGGCGTCGGCAACGCTGAACTGCTGGCGGAGTTTGATATTCCGCTGGTGCATGAATTACCTGGCGTCGGCGAAAATCTTCAGGATCACCTGGAGATGTATCTGCAATATGAGTGCAAAGAACCGGTTTCCCTCTACCCTGCCCTGCAGTGGTGGAATCAGCCGAAAATTGGTGCGGAGTGGCTGTTTGGCGGCACCGGCGTTGGTGCCAGCAACCACTTTGAAGCAGGCGGATTTATTCGCAGCCGTGAGGAATTTGCGTGGCCGAATATTCAGTACCATTTCCTGCCAGTGGCGATTAACTATAACGGCTCGAACGCAGTGAAAGAGCACGGCTTCCAGTGCCACGTCGGATCGATGCGCTCGCCAAGCCGTGGGCATGTGCGGATTAAATCCCGCGACCCGCACCAGCATCCAGCGATTCTGTTTAACTACATGTCGCACGAGCAGGACTGGCAGGAGTTCCGCGACGCAATTCGCATCACCCGGGAGATCATGCATCAACCGGCGCTGGATCAGTATCGTGGCCGCGAAATCAGCCCCGGTGTCGAATGCCAGACGGATGAGCAGCTCGATGAGTTCGTGCGTAACCACGCCGAAACCGCCTTCCACCCGTGCGGTACCTGCAAAATGGGTTATGACGAGATGGCAGTGGTTGACGCCGAAGGCCGCGTACACGGGCTGGAAGGCCTGCGCGTGGTAGATGCGTCAATTATGCCGCAAATTATCACCGGCAATTTGAACGCCACGACGATTATGATTGGCGAGAAAATGGCGGATATGATTCGCGGGAAGGATGCGTTGCCGAGGAGCACGGCGGGATATTATGTGGCAAATGGGATGCCGGTGAGAGCGAAAAAAATGAGTCGTGATGTGAACTGACTCAGGAACCTATCAGATTGAGAGTTACCGTTCTACTATGAGGACCGAATCCTTATATAAAACACTGAGGTAACTCTCATGCTTCATCGTGACAATCTCGCCAGCAAATTCTAAGCTGACTTGCTCAATCTGGCTAATGAAGGTGCTAAGGATACACAGATAAACCACAGGTGAAATGCCACTCAGCTTAAGAATCACGCAGCTAGTGTTCCAGGCTATGGTTACTTGTTCACTCTCGCTCACGGTTAGCATATACGAAAACGGTTCTTGTAACGAGGACAAAAATAAGTCAGACCAAAACCACATGGAGCTTTAAACACGGTTCGTATAATTTATTAGCAGCGATTTATTTTTACTCTTCTTTAATTAATCATCATGCTTAAATATTTTTTTAGCACATGATTATCGCTTCGCTAACATTTTATTTTACATTCATCATCAAATGATAATAAAAATTGTTAATAATTTTTTGCAAAAAACAAAAAGTGTTGAAATACTCTCCAGCAAATGAATGCAAAATAAACAAACTAAGGTTTACAAAAAACAAAAACTATTCAAAAGAACATTTTTAATTTATTAGCAGAATCCATTAACAATGGTTTACTCACGACCAGAAAAGTAAAGAACACCTTGCAATAATATGTATTTATAAATTCATATCATTGATATTAAACTAATCTTATTTTCTACCTTCCAACTTCACTCATCAAAAAAAACAAAATAAAATCAATTAGATACACAAAAAGCAATCTCACAAGAAATAATACCAAATATCTCAAAACTAATAAACATCACTAAAAAATTAGACTTAATAGACATCTCTCATACCCTGTGACTCATAGCTTTTGTATTTATTTTTTTCCACATCATAGTAGATAAAAACACGCATTAAAAATGACTTATAGAAAAGCTGCACAATAAATAGTTCATATTTAATCTGTTGCGTAGAACTACTATTCAAAAAATCTTATTAATGAGATAATGAGATTACATCGATAACGTTCTGATTGCAGGCATACTTATCTGGGTGTGCCTCTTTTTTTTACAACTGTACACGGTGGCGTATGACGAGAAAATATCTCACACAGGATGAAGTCTACAGGCTGATGGATGCAGCCCAGAGCATGTCCTTTCCTGAAAGAAATCGCTGTCTGATTATGATGGCTTTCATTCACGGTTTTAGGGCCAGTGAACTTCTTGATTTACGTTTATCCGATATTGATGCATCAGGAAAACAACTTAATATTCGGCGTATTAAAAATGGTTTCTCGACAACACATCCTCTTCTTCCTGATGAATATAATTTGATCAAGTTGTGGCTTAAGCAGAGGAAGTTAATTGAAAATGGAGTCGAAGGAGACTGGCTTTTTCTCTCCCGGAAACGCCGCCCTATCAGCAGACAACATTTTTTTTCGATCATTCGTGAGGCTGGAAGACGTGCAGGATTAGCTGTAAAAGCACATCCTCATATGTTACGTCATGCCTGTGGATTTGCTCTGGCTGACAATGGTGTCGATACCCGACTACTTCAGGATTATCTGGGTCATCGAAATATTCAGCATACTGTCAGATACACAGCCAGTAATGCTGCTCGATTTAAAGGGGTGTGGAAAAAAAAGCCTCGTTAAAACAGTACCTTCTGATTCAAAATGTCAGATTCCTACGTTTTCCTCAATTCTTCCATAAAAAAACAGCCCATTCAATTAAATAAAACACATAACATGTTGATATTTCTCGCTAAAGTAAAATAACCCCATGATTTGAAATGATTAACCATTAAGGTCATACCAGTGGTTAACTTTCACTCGTATTGTTAAATAACACAAAATTAAAAACAATAAAAATCATACAAATTAGATTTATATTCCAAAAAAATTAAATATTCAGGCTATTAAACCAAACCTGACATTTTGAATCAAAATGTCAGGTTTTGTAGCAATGGCGTGGACGAGTCTGAATGAAGAAGCCTCTGGTTATTATCAGTGCCTGTCAATTCACCAGGCTGGCACTGGAGTCTCTCATCCCAACGGACAGGTATATCGTGCGGGTGTACAGCAACGTCACTACAGAGGTTGAATTCATTTTAAAGACCTCCTGTGGCTACCTGTTAGCTGATATCCCTTCGCTTCCTTCGGGGGAGTTGGTTCTTCTGGCTTGTCTTGTCCGCTTGCGGAGTGATGCCGGGCAATGGCAGGTCTGCCTGACCGGTGACTCCGACTGGTTCGATAATGCTCCTGCTGCAAGTCTGTACTACGGCTTCCCACGCATAAGCACCCTGCTGACAGCGAGTCGTTATCAGAATCAAATTATCCGCTGGTTACTACGTCCTTTGCCCGGCGATATGAGTGATTTCTGGCTCCTGACTGCACGGGAGTTGAGCGTGCTTAAGATTCTGATGCAGGGCATGAGTTTCAGTGAGATTGCCCGTTATGAACAACGCAGTTCAAAGACCCTGCATGCGATTGCCACACGGGCATTAATGAAACTTGGACTGGGAACTCTGAGCGATTTCAGGCTGCTCTATACGGGATGCGGTGACAGCAGAGTGAAACGGAATATACGGCTACATGCAAGATATGTCGGACAACATTCCGCTCATCGACTCACTCAGTATGTGCAGAACATGGTATCCGGAATTCTTTATCCAGAGAAAGTTGCCGTTGGTGAATCAATAAATTCTGACGCCATTTCCGGAAAAGTACTTTCCGGACAAAGAAAAAATATGTCTAAAAAAAGACCAGGATTGTTATGACACAGCAGCGTTGTTACTACCACCCACTGCGGCGCATACGGACTCGCTACAGTGTAGGAGCCAAAATATTTCTACTGCTCTGGGCTGCAGGATTGGGAGGCACGCTGTACAGCCTGTACAGCGTGCTGGCGTACTGACATCTGTGAGGGAAGGATGCGTTTCGTTCTTTTCTGTCCCTCAGGAATTGTACCAGCGCAGTTCGCAGCTCTATCAACCGGTTCTGTCGGCAATGTTACCTGCATCAGAACAGAAGAGGAGTTACGCAATAAATTGCGGCACAGGCCACAGAGTGTCGTGATATCGGCAGGGCGACCTGCCGAATGCGCTGAAATGTGGTTCCGATTTTATCGGGATCACTCATTCGTGGTGGTGTTGTGCGTCGCGCCCTTTTTTCTGCCACCGGATGTGAGTATTTCTGGCGTTCTCAAAAACTTGAGGTTACTGAAACCAGGAATGTCAGTAGAGCGTGTCATCAGTATTGCAAATGCCTCTGGTGGGTTTTCAGGACTGAAACATGCAGAAAATTTGCCAGTTATGGACAGTTACTCTGTCTTTATGAAAGAGGTGAATAACCGCACAAAGACAATCGTCATGTCAGAACGCTTCCCGGAAAAGCAAAAGAAGGTGTTGTCGTTACTTCTTGCCGGACACAGCTGGGAATACAGTGCGCAATTTCTCAAAACGGGGATAAGACAGATATGGCTTACCGAGCAGTCGCTAAAAAAGCGTTGGGGAATACCGGACAGCATGTCATTGCGGGAAGCCCTGCTGCTTGGCAGCAATAAATTTCACGGTGATGGAAACGCATTGGAAACAACGAATGCCATGACATTGCGTGAAAACGGAAATACCAACAGGTATTCCGTGGTGGTAAATGCAGGGACGCTGGCTTTATCTCTGCATAAATATAAATAAGTGGGAAATTGAAATTAGTTACCAGAATGGAGAATTTCTTCATGAAAAACAGTAAGGCATTTTACCGCAGCGCATTAGCAACAGCTATTGTTATGGCTCTTTCTGCACCAGCATTCGCTGCTGATAAAGCGGTATCAACTGATTCGGTTACGCTGAATAAAGATAAGACGACTCTGGATCAAGATGTTGTTATTAACAATACAGCAGACAAACAGATTACAGCCGTAACAATTAATGCGGCAAATGAAGACCTGAATGTTACTTTTGCTGGTCATGATATTACTGCTGAATCAACGGCAGACAAAAAATTCGTTGAAGGTGTAAAAGTTAGTGGTAACAAAAATGTTGTGATTAATGCTACAGGCTCCACCATCACAGCTCAAGGTGAAGGCACCTATGTCCGGACTGCAATGGTCATTTCTTCAACTGGCGATGTTGTTGTTAATGGCGGTAATTTCGTTACAAAAAATGAAAAAGGTAGTGCGACAGGGATATCTCTGGAAGGGGCCCAGGGAAATAATGTCACGCTTAATGGCACAACCATAAATGCTCAAGGTAATAAGAGTTCCAGCAACGCCTCCACGGCAATTTTTGCTCAAAAGGGTAGCGTATTGAATGGTTTTAACGGTGATGCAACAGACAACATTACCCTTGCTGGTTCAAATATTATTAATGGTCGGATTGAAACAATACTTATTGCTCAGGAGAATAAGGGAACTCATACAGTCAACCTGAATATTAAGGATGGCTCAGTAATTGGGGCGGCTAATAATAAACAAACAATTTATGCCTCTGCTTCGGCACAAGGCACAGGTTCAGCAACGCAAAATTTAAATTTGTCTGTTGCTGATTCAACCATCTACTCTGATGTCCTGGCCCTTTCTGAAAGCGAGAATTCAGCCGCTACCACAACAAATGTAAACATGAACGTTGCCCGCTCTTACTGGGAAGGTAATGCTTATACCTTCAATAGCGGCGATAAAGCGGGTAGTAATCTGGATATAAATCTTTCCGATAGTTCAGTCTGGAAAGGCAAAGTTTCAGGGGCAGGAGATGCCAGTGTATTGTAGTGGTCAAGTAATACTGGCCACGGTTTTACAGTAAAAATGGTATCTGTTCT